>ERZ808240.1556-NODE-1556-length-27917-cov-18.057498_pt1 | contig 27917 bp, 28 predicted proteins | sample MGYA00521084_ERZ808240 | MGnify/ENA primary metagenome ERZ808240 (study PRJEB31516, sample SAMN03275571) | gut metagenome | biome: mammalia-associated habitat; material: feces | host: Papio cynocephalus | place: Kenya | collected 2012-08-06 ... | reverse complement strand
TAATTATATTGTACTTTTTTAGGTACTAATCCCCAACATATTATACACTAACTTACAGAAATTACTTTAAAATTACAATTTCAATTATATCATTCAAATAAATTTTTTCATTATCAATCATTTTAATATATCCATTAACTAAATCTAGTGATTTAACTTTACCAGTTTTACTTATATATTTTCCGCCTTCTTTTTTTAAATCTGCAATAAAATAAATAATCTTAATTTCCAAATGTTTATTAATATTTTCATTTATTATATTTAAAGTCTTATTAAGTTTATCAACACTTTCTTCATCTAAAATATGTTTTCTTGTTGTTAATCTAGCCGTTTCTTTTATTTCTTCATCATATCCAACTAAAGCTGCAAAAGGCGCAAATTGTCCGGCTCTCTTATCTATATTCATTCTAGAATGATACTTAGGCTCATAATGAGGTAGATTAATAATATCTTCATATTTATTCATTATCCTTTATGTCCTCCTACTTCTCTATTTCGAACAATAGCAGTTGATCCTTCTTCTAAATTCATTCCTTTAAGAATTGAGTTCTTTCCAAATTTATTTTTTATATCAATAATTGCATGTTGTAATTTTTTATCATCTTCTTGATGTTTTTTGGTTTCTTCTTTTTCTAAAGTTTTATCTATGGTGTTAAATAAATCTAATTGCTCAAAAACTAAATCATTTTTAGTTTTACTTTCTGCTTTTAAATTACACACTGTAATATTTATTTTTCTTACTAAAAGATTTTTATTAACAATTTCATCATATAACTGAATACACTTTTCAGATAATATCTTACTTGAATAAGTATAATAATCTAAATTAATTGTTCCATGCGCATTCTTTGGAACATATCTTCCATAACTATCTATGGTTATTGGACCATTATATTTATTTCTTATTTCTGGATTAGTTAAATTTGAAACATCATAAGTTAAATCTAAAACTATTTGCTTTGTTGTTAAATCTTTTTCCGTTAAATCAAGCGCTAACGAATCAATCATTTCTCTAACAATTAATTTTGTTCCTTCATAGTTATAGGGACAATGTAATACTTGTCCTGAAGATAAACTACTTGCTTCTGGTTTATATTTTTTTACATCCTCTATTGTTGTTGGTTCATAACCCCATGCATGATCTATTAATAATTCCGCATTAACTCCAAACAAATTATATAAATAGTTTTCATTTTTAATAGACATTAATGCTACATCACCCATTGTATACATTCCATTTTCTTCTAACTTCTTAGCAATACCTTTTCCAACTCTCCAAAAAGAAGTTAATGGTTTATGATCCCACAAAACTTTTCGGTAAGACATTTCGTCTAAAGATGCCATTCTAACTCCAATTTCATTTGATTTCATATGTTTAGCCACTATATCCATTGCAATTTTAGCTAAATACATATTAGTTCCTATTCCTGCTGTTGCAGTTATTCCTGTTTCGTTATAAACATCTTTAATAATAGTTGTTGCAAGTTCCTCAGGTGTTTTTTTATAAAATTTTAAATAATTTGTAATATCACAAAATACTTCATCTATTGAATAAGGAAATATATCTTCAGATGCTAAATATTTTAAATAAATATTATATATTTTAGTACTATAAATCATATATTTTTTCATTTGTGGAGTTGCTATCAAATAATCTAATTCTAAAGTTTTATTCTTTTTAAGTTCACTATCAAAATAAGATTTACCTCTAAATTTTCTATAATTATTTTCTCTTCTTCTTTGGTTATTTACTTCTTTAACTTTTTGAACAACTTCAAATAATCTTGCTCTACCTCCTAATCCATACTGTTTTAAACTAGGAGTTATAGCAAGACATACAGTTTTTTCAGTTCTACTTTTATCTGCAACAACTAAATTAGTGTTTAATGGATCTAAGTGCCTTTCAACACATTCAACTGATGCATAAAAGCTTTTTAAATCAATACACATATAATATCTGTTCATATCAACCACAATTAAATTATATCAAACAATTGTTTATATAACAATAATATTTTTTAAAATATCAATCATTTTTCCCAATTGGGACAAATGATATAATAACTAATTATTTTCTTTCAATTTTTTTATTTCTTCTTTTTCAAGTTCTTTTAAAGACTTTTTAGGAGTTGGTAAGTCTTCTGGCATTGTACCACCATTTTTAGCAATTACTTCTCTAATATTTTTACCAATATTATAATGAGTTTCGTTAGCATCTTTTTCGCCACTTACATTATCTCTTTTTAATTTTGATTCAGTTTGTGATATACGAAAAAGATTAGCTGCTAACTCTTCACTACCCATATTATCTAGTATATCCTCTCGGTATCTTAAACCTTTTCTTTTAGCTATATCATCAGCAGATTCGCCATTATATAAACCTCTATATCCCGCATTATGAAATTTATCAAAATTTTTAACTCCACATTTTTTAGCAACTTGATTCAAAGAATAATTTCCTTTTCTAGTTAAATTTCTTTGATAAAATCTTTTTTCATCTTCAGTTAACATAGAATATTCTTTTTCAGTTAATTCTTGTTTTCTTGTTTGAACAGCAAAATAAGTTTGTCCAAGTGCAACAACTTCCTTATTCGGATTCGCATTTTGAACTATCAAATAACATGCATATCTTGATAGTTTAAAATCAACTTGTTTTCTTTTAGCCCCAGAGCCTATTTCAACCATTTTGTCCACTTGGACAAAATGGTCAGATAATGTAAAATTACTATTATTGCAGGCATCTTTGGCTTTGTCGATTACGCCTAAAAATTTTCGCCATTCTTTATAATCTAAAACTTGTTGCAACTCACGTGCATACCAATATTCATTACCATATTCATCAATATGTTTTATATCTTCAAAATTTTTTTCATTATATTTTTCTAGTGTATCCATTGTTCCTCCCTAATTTAAACTATAATTATTTACCACTAATTAATTCTTCACATTTATTTGCTAATCTATTATAAACATCATCTTCAAAACGAGATTTGTTAATCTTAAGTAATTTAAGCATAATAGATGGATCAACACTTAATCTCATTAAAGAATCAGTTTCATCAGATTGAATAAAAGTCTTTTCAAATCTATGAATTGAAATTTCTCCCATTCCCAGTGCAAAAGCATATTCTTTTTGAGTCATACCATATTTATTTCTTATTTCTTTAATTTCATTAGATGTTAATAATTCTTTGTTTTCTTTATATGCATCAACTAATTTTTTATCATTTTCCATATCAAGTTTATGATTATTTATCTCATCACCAGTATTTGAATCAATCATATATTCTTCGATAATTTCTAACACAACTCCTTTCACTTCAGATTTTCTTTTTCTAGTTTTAATAATACCTTCCATATCAATTCTCCATCTCTTGTTATCTATAATAAAATAATAGTTTTGCCATATCAATTGATAAATTACGAATTTTCGAAAAAACTTTTAAAAAAAGAAAACACCTACTTAGTGTCTTCTCTATTCCATTTAAAATTAACTACTTCAGGTATATCTATCCCATTTTCTCTAATATATTCATTATGATATTTTAAAGTTTCTTCGCATTTATTAATAAGTGCTTGTTTCTTACTCTTATTAACCTTAACATACTTCATAGCATCTAAAATTAAATGATATCTATCAAGTTTATTTAATACCCTCATATCAAAAGGTGTTGTAATAGTTCCTTCTTCAATATAACCATGAACATGCATATTTTGATTACATCTCTTATAAGTGAGCTGATGAATCAAATGAGGATATCCATGAAATGCGAATATGATAGGTTTATCCTTAGTAAATAATTTATTATATTCATCATTAGATAATCCATGAGGATGATCCAAGTCAGATTGTAATTTCATTAAATCAATAACATTAACAACTCTTATCTTAAGTTCAGGAATATATTCCTTCATAATCTGAGTCGCCGCAAGAACTTCAACCGTTGGCGTATCACCAGCACAAGCCATAACTATATCGGGATTATTATCACTTGCCCAGTCAAATATTCCAATCCCATTAGCACAATGTTTACTAGCTTCTTCCATATTAAGCCACTGATAAGAAGGATGCTTAGAAGCAATAATTAAATTAATATAATTTTTAGTTTGTAAAATATGATTAGTACAAGAAAGTAACGTATTAGCATCTATTGGTAAATAAATTCTAACAGTATCAGCTTTCTTAGTAACTAAATGATTAATAAATCCCGGATCTTGATGAGTAAAGCCATTATGATCTTGTTGCCAACAATGACTAGCTAAAATATAATTTAAACTTGCTATATCACTTCTCCAAGGAATTTCCTTACACATTTTAATCCACTTAGCATGCTGACTTGCCATAGAATCTACAATTCTTATAAATGCTTCATAACTATGCATTAAACCATGTCTACCAGTTAATAAATATCCTTCTAATAATCCTTCACAAACATGTTCAGATAAAATACTATCAATAACCTTACCATTTGCTGCTAAATATTCATCACTAGAAAGTAATTGCCCATTCCATTTTCTATTAGTAACCTTAAAAACATCATTAAATCTATTAGATAATGCTTCATCAGGCCCAAAAATTCTAAAATTATCATTTTTCTTAATAACATCCATTAAATAAGTGCCTAAATTTAACATGTCGCTAGCTTGCATAGTACCATGACCATCAAATTTAACAGCATAATCTTTATAATCAGGTAATTTTAAATCTTTAAGTAGTAATCCCCCATTAGCGTATTTACTACTACTCATTCTTTTATCTTTTTTAGGAACAAAATCTCTTATTTCCCTAATTACCCTACCATTTTCATCAAATAAATCATCTACTTTATAACTCTTAAGCCACTTCTCTAATAATTTTAAATTATCCGGATTAGCATCACTTACGTTAATAGGAACTTGATGAGATCTAAATGAACCTTCTATCTTTAATCCATTATATTCCTTAATTCCTGTCCATCCTTTAGGAGTTTTTAAAATAATCATTGGCCAATAAGGTCTCTTACTATTATTACTTAATTTTGCTTTACTTTGAATAGTTTTAATCTCTAAAATAACTTTATCCATCGCATCAGCCATTAATTTATGCATATCACTAACTTTATAACCACTAACAATATATGGATGATATCCCATCCCTTCAAAATAACTAATAAGTTCTTTTTCACTAATTCTTGCTAAAATAGTCGGATTAGCAATTTTATAACCATTTAAATGTAGTATTGGTAAAACAGCACCATCAGTAATGGGATTAATCAACTTATTTATTTGCCAACTTGCTGCAAGAGGACCAGTTTCAGCTTCTCCATCCCCAATAACACAAGCTGCAATCAACTTAGGATTATCTAAAACAGCACCATAAGCATGAGCTAAACTATAACCAAGTTCTCCACCTTCATTAATAGATCCTGGAACATTTGGTGCAACATGAGAAGGAAGTCCTCCTGGAAAACTAAAACTCTTACATAACTTAGTTAATCCTTCTAAATCATTAGTTACCTCAGGATAAAATTCATTATAAGTTCCTTCAATATAAGAATTAGCAACCATAGCCTGTCCACTATGACCAGGTCCTGAAATATAAATCATATTTAAATCATACTTGTTGATGACTCTATTTAAATGAGCATAAATAAAATTTTGTCCTGGTGCACTTCCCCAATGTCCTACTAACTTCTTTTTAATATCATCCATTTCTAAAGATTTTCTAAGTAAAGGATTATCCTTTAAATAAATCATTGCACAAGATAAATAATTAACCACTCTAAAATATTCATCTAACACTTTAAATTCATTATCCATAATCATTCTCCTAAATTAAAGATTTAGCTATGATATAACCTAAAATAAGACAAATTAATATAACTACTATTGATAATATAAGTTCTAACTTATTCTTTCTCACACAGCCTCAATCCTATTCTAAATTAACTATATCATAAACTTTAAAAAAAATCTCAAAAAATTTGAGATTTATAAACCATATCTTTTATTAAATTTATCTATTTGTGAACTTCTTTTTTTCAATTCTATAATTTTAGGTTTTTCATCTAATTTAGATTCATTACACTTATTACTAAAACTATAATCTTTTTCACTTAAAATTATATCTCTATTGCTAAAACATATTTCCTTAACATTAACATTTATAATCATTCCATTATCTAAACTCAAATCAAGTTCTAGTATTTCTGGAACAACTTGTACTAAATTAGATAAAGTTGGAACATATATATTTATAGTTTTTTTATTATTTATATAATTAGCGCTATATTTATGTCTATGACCATTTAAAACAATTTTAGATAATTTATTAATTCTTTGAAAACCTTCTATATCATGATGCATTAAAATAGAATCATTTCCTAATTTAAACACACTATTACAATAATTATCAACAACAACATCATCGCGATACCTACTACAAAATTTTATAAAATCAAAATCATCTGTAAATTTAATACTATAATCATGATTTCCACCTACACCAAAAGTTGTAATTTCTTTATCATAGGGATAATCTAAGACAAAATGTTCAAATTGTTTAAAATATCTTTCTATAATTTGCATTCCCTTAGAAAATGTTCCATCAATAAAATCTCCACAAGCTAAAATTATATTGATTCCTCTTCCTTTAGCATAATTAAATGCTCTATTAACTGCTTCAACATTTTCTAAACTATTTCCATAATGTAAATCAGATATAACAAGAAATCTTAAAGTATTATTATTACCTATATTTAAAACATTTTCTTTACCATATTTATTTTTTGGCTTTTCTTTACTTACAATCTTTCCATCATAAAAAAATTTCCTATCATAATTTCTTTCACAATTTTTAACTTTTTTTAATTCAAAATATAAAGTTTTATGATCTATATTTAACTTTTCACATATTTCTCTATTTGTCTTACCTTTATTAATTAAATCTATAATATTTAAAGTTAATTGATTAAAAAATGTTTTACGATTTTTTTTATTTCGTTCAAGAATATTTGAAAATTTTAATACTATACTACTAGAAATACATTCTCTATCTTTTTTAAATTTAATTATATTAATTCCTTTATCCTCAAAAATATTCTCTAAAGTTCGATATTCCGATACAGTTAATTCTTTAAGTGCATCATCAATTTCATTTCCAGTATACTCATCATAAAAACCATAAATACGCATATAATTATCCCCCTAATTGCATCATATTCTAGCATTTTTTTAAAATTAAATCAATTATTAAACTTTCTTATCAAATTAAAAATATTATTTATTAATAACATAATTAAAATGTAGAAAAGTAAATAATTATTAACAATTTTATTTAACTTTTAATCACTTATAGGTTATACTTTAAGTACTAGGAGTGTGTTTATATGAATGAAAAAAAGAAAAAATGGATATGCTATGGTATTATACTAATTATTGCTACTTTAATGTGTTATCCATTATTTAGAGATAGTTTCTTTAGTAGTCATGATGGAGATTTTCATATGGCGAGATCATTTGGAACTTTAGAACAAATAAGAAATGGAAATAGTATTTTTGTTATTGCAAGATACTCTCATAATTTAGGTTTTGCTTGGAATTTATTTTATCCACCAGTTTCTACTTTTATAACTGCTTTTTTTGAACTAATAAGTGGTGATGTGGCACTAGGTATGAAATGTTTTATTTTCTTAACTTATTTTTTATCAGGAATATCAATGTTTAAATTAGTTAATGATACTTATAAAGATAAGAAAGCCGCAATTATTGCAAGTGTTATTTATATGACTGCACCTTATCGTATGCTTAACAGTTATACAAGACTTGCAGTTGGAGAAATGGCTAGTTTTATATTTATACCAATGATTTTTAGAGGTATATATTATATTTTAAATGAGAAAATAGATAAAAAATATATTTTTATATTTGGAACAATTTTATTGCTACTTTCTCATAACATTAGTACTCTACTTGTATTTATTTTAGGTTTTATACTAGTTTGTTTAAATATAAAAAAAGTTTTTGTTAATAAGAAAACAATTTTATGGCCTTTAATTAGTTCTTTAATTATTATTGTATTATCTGTATTATTCTTTGAAATACCATTAATTGAAACTAAGATGAGTGCTGAATATGAAGTATTTAGATATGGTAAAATGTATTCTAGAACATCAGTCATGGGACATGCTTTAAATCCATTACAATTATTATTTAGGAATGCAAACGGAACTGATTCATCTATGTATTTTTGTGTTGGATTACCAATTTTATTTGGCCTTATTCTTACTTTATTTTATTATAAGAAAAATAAAGATAAAGAACTTTATAAATATTTCTTATTTGTTGGTATTACCTCTTTAATTAGTACAACATTTATATTTCCATGGATTATGATGCCTGGTGTAATTTTAATGATTCAATTCCCGTGGAGATTATTAGAAATAGTTGTCTTTGCCCTATCAATTATTACAGGAATAAATTTCTCTTGTTTAATAAATAGTTTTAACAAGAAATGGCTTAAATATGTAATTATTTCTTTAATTATATTAATTAGTTCAGTATATGCTTTAACCTTTACTAAGAATATAAAATATAAAGTTGCAAATAATAATTTGTTTTTAGAAGAAGAAATTATTGATACAAAAAATGATGTTAGTAGATACTCTTCATTCTTAGAATATTGGCCACAAAAAGCAATTAAGAATATCGATTATATTAATACACGAGATCAAAAAATTTTAATAACAAATGGTACCGCTAAAATTAGTAATGAATCTAAAGTTAATGGGGTTTTAAATTTTGATATTGATAATATAGATAAAGATACTACTTTAGAGTTACCTTATTTATATTACAAAGGTTATGTTGTAAGATTTACTGATAATAATGGAAATAAAAAAGTTATTGATTGTTACGAAAATGAGATGGGATTAGTATCCATTAAATTAGAAAGTGGTGATATTGGTCATATCGAAGTTAAATATGAAATAACTAAATTACATAAAATATGTTTATGTATATCACTTACTACAATAACAATGTATATTGGTTATTTAGGATATGATTTAATTAAGAAAAGAAAAATATAGGTTACAAATTAGCCTATATTTTTCTTTAATTTATTAATTTTTTCTTCAAAATTATCACTCATGCAAACATATGACCCGGATACAACCATATCAGTATTTACTAGTCTCACAGTTTCATCATTTATCCCACCATCAATAGAGATAATAATATTTTTATTTAATTTTCTTAACTCATTTATTTTATCTATTGCGATAGGCATAAACTTCTGTCCACCTTTTCCAGGTTCAACACTCATTACAAGTACTAATTCTATTTTATTCAAATATGGTAGTAATTCCTTAACACTTGTATTTGGTTTAATACTTATTCCACATTTAATACCATAACTATGAATCATATCAATCATTTCATTAACTTTATCAGATGCTTCTAAATGAAAAGTAATAAATTTTGGCATTAAATCAGCATACTCTACAATATATTTTTCTAAATCACAACACATTAAATGGACATCTAATGGTTTAACATTTTCTCTTAAAAATAAAGCAACTTCATTAATATCATAATTCTTATCTTCAACAAACTTTCCATCCATTATATCAACATGAATATAATCAGCACTTGTATAATTTATTGCTTCAATTGTTTTCTTTACATCATTATATTTATTTTTTATAAATGATACGCTTACTTTCAACCTCATCCACCATCTTTACATAATTATCATATCTTGATTTTAAAATAATTCCCGCATTAACTTTTTCTTTAACAACACATTTATTTTCTTTTAAATGATTACAATCACTAAAATAACAATCATTACCAAATTCAATAAAAGTATTTTTTATATCTTGTTTAGTTAAGTTAGTTAAATCCAAACTACTAAATCCCGGAGTATCTGAAATATAAGAATTTTTATACTTAAATGTTTCCGTATGTCTCGTAGTATGTTTTCCTCTTCCTAAAGCTTTACTTATTTCATTTGTTTCTAAATCTAATTCTGGATTTATTTTATTTAATAAAGTTGATTTACCAGCACCACTTTGACCAGTAAGTACAACTAATTTTCCATCAATAAGTTTATCTAATTTTGTGGCTTCTGTATTTTTAATTGCATCAATTCCAATTTTATTATAATAATCATATATTTTTTCAAACTCTTTATATTCTTCTTTATTTAATAAATCAGTCTTACTAAAACATATTATTGGCTTAATCTTATTAAATAATACTAAACATAATAACTTATCTAAAAGTAATAAACTTAAATCAGGTTCTTTAACACTTGTAACAATTATCGTAACATCCACATTAGCAATCATTGGTCTTTTTAAACTATTTTTTCTCTCTAATATATCTAATATATAATTATTATCAGTATCAATTATTACTCTATCACCAACTAGAGGGATTTTATTTTGAATATAAAACTTTCCTCTTGGTTTACAGTTATATAATTTATCATCTACTTTTACAGTACATAAATTACTTATTATTCTAACTATTTTTCCTTCTTGTTTATTATTCATTGTCTATACTTGTTTCCTCTTCTGCAATAGTTATAGTAATACTCATTCCACTTACAACATTACTTCCTGCCGGCTTACTTTGCTTAATGATAGCACCTGGTTCATAGCTATTATCTTGAACATATTCTTCTTTAATTTTTATATTATATTTTTCTCCCCATGCTTGAATGTCAGCTAAACTATAACCAGTTGTAAAGTCTGGATAAACACCAGCAATTTTAGCAATATGGAGAGTTACTGTATCGCCAGATTTAACTTTTGTTCCTGCAGCAGGTTCTTGCTTAATGATTTTATTTTCTTCATATTTCGAAGGATCATCAACATTATCTTCCTCAATTATTACAAATAAGTTATGCATCTTTTCAAGTATCGCTTTAACTCCATAAACTTCTTGTCCAACATAATCTTCTATTTCAAATGTATTACTTCCTTGAGAAATATATAATGTAATTTCCGAACCTTTCTTAACTGTTCTTCCACTAGATGGATCAGTCTTTACGACATCTCCTTCTTTTACTTCATCACTTTGCGCATATTTATTTTCCGCACTTACTTTTAGACCCATATTATTAAATATTTCGACAGCCTCATCAACTGTTTTTCCAGATACATTTGGCACTTGCATTTCACTGTTATTAGGTAAAAGCACTAAAATTCCAACTATTGTAGCCGCAATTACTGCAAGACCTGCAAATATAGCACCAAGAATTACTAAAATTTTATTCTCTTTTTTAGTTTCAATATCCTTTTCATCTATTTTTTTAACTTTGACTTCAGAAGCCTTATCTTTTTCTTTACTATCTTCTATTTTGCTAAATTCCATAGTTTTCTCAATCGCCTTTTCTCTTTTTTCCGTAGTTGCTTCATCAAATTCTGGATACTTATAAACATATTTAGGTTCATTAGCTCTTAAAGGTGATGTACAAGTCTTTAAATCTTCATGCATACTTCTTGCATCTGGATATCTATTTTTGGGATTCTTAGCACAAGCCTTTAATATAACATTTTCAACAGCCTGTGGTAGATCAGGACACTCTTCTCTAATTGAAGGAAGTGGCTCTTTTAAATGTTTAAGGGCAATTTCAACCGCATTATCTCCTCTAAAAGGTAACTTTCCACTTAAAAGTTCATACATTAAAATACCCATTGAATATATATCACTTTGAACAGTAGATCCTTTTCCACTTGCTTGTTCTGGTGGTAAATAATGTACACTACCCATAACCGAATTAGTCTGAGTTAACTGGGTACTATTTAAAGCCATTGCAATTCCAAAGTCAGTAATCTTAACAATTCCACTATCAAGTATCATTATATTTTGTGGTTTAATATCTCTATGAATAATATAAGAATCATGAGCACAAGCAATTCCATCTGTTACTTGAAGCATTATATCTATTACTTCGTTTAATGTAAGTTTTCCACGTTTCTTAATTAATTGTTTTAAATGTTTGCCTTCAATATACTCCATTACAATATAATAAACACCATTATCTTCACCTACATCGTATACTTCAACTATGTTTGGATGAGATAAACTACTTGCTGATAGAGCTTCTCTTTGAAAACGTCTAACAAATTTTTCATCATTAGCTAAATCTCCTCTTAAAACTTTAACAGCTACATTTCTCTCTAAAATAGTATCATAAGCTAAATAAACATTAGCCATTCCACCTTCACCTATTGTTTTAACAATTTGATAACGGTCATTTATTTTTTGTCCCTTAGTTATCACTAATATCACTATCCTTTACTAGATAAGCAATTGAAATGTTATCTGTTCCCCCTCTTGCATTACACTTCTTAATTAACTTAATTAATTTATCTTCATATTTTAATTCATCATCATTTAATACTTTTTCAACTTGATCCATCGTAAGCATATTTGTTAAACCATCTGTAACTAATAATATAGCATCAACATTAGGATCTACATCAAATATATCTAATTCTTGTTTTTCACTAGCGCCAAGAGCTTTCATTAACACATTTTTCTTAGGATGATTTATTGCTTCTTCTGGAGTTAACTCCCCTGTTTCAACTAAGAAATTTACTAATGTATGTTCCTTAGTTATTTTGTGAAGTACTTTATTTTTTAAAACATATCCACTTGAATCTCCGATATTTACAAATATAAGAAATTCTTTTGTAAGCAAAGCCATAACAACAGTTGTACCAAGTCCCATTGATTCAGAATGTTCCTCACCATATTTTAAAATACTTGCATTAACTTCATCAACGTTTTCTTTAAGCCATTTAACGGCATCCATTTTAGATCCAATTGTTGATAAATTACTAAATCTTGTTCCTATTTGGGTAACAACCATACTTGATGCAATCTCTCCTGCACGATGTCCACCCATTCCATCAGCAACTATCATTAAATGCTCGCCACTTGCATTTTTAACAATTGTTACTGAATCTTCATTATGACTTCTAACTCTACCTGTATCTGTTAAATAAAATGATTTCACTCCTTATTCACCTCTTTTGCTCTAAGCTGTCCACATGCTGCATCAATACCCTTGCCAAATTCTTTTCTTATTGTAACGTTTATATTATTTTTCTTTAACACATCATAAAACTCCATTATATCTTCTTTATTAGTTCTTTTATATTCTATGTGACTAGTCTCATTATATGGAATTAAATTAACATAAACATTCATATTCTTAAGTAAATTAGCAAGTTCCCTCGCATTCTCTTCTCTATCATTTACCCCTTTAAGCATAACATATTCAATAGTAACTCGTCTATTAGTTTTAGCAATATATTCTTTTAAAGTACTTATCAAATCTTTTAAAGGATAGGCTTTATTTATAGGCATAATCTTACTTCTTAGCTCATCATTACTAGCATGTAAACTAATTGCCAAATTAACTTGTAAATTTAAATTACTAAACTCCTTAATTTTAGGAATTAATCCACAAGTAGAAACAGTTATATGTCTAGCTCCTATTTGTAATCCTTTAGGATGATTAATAATCTTAATAAACTCTATAATGTTATCATAATTATCAAATGGCTCTCCAATTCCCATTATAACAACACTATCAATTTTACGATTAATATCTTTTTCTATAAGTAAAATTTGTTCAACTATCTCATAAGTATTTAAATTTCTTACTTTCTTAAGTCTTCCACTTTCACAAAATGTACATCCCATATTACATCCAACTTGACTAGATACACATACAGAATATCCATAATCATGTTTCATAAGAACTGCTTCTATAAAATTACCATCTATTAAACGAAATAAATATTTATTAGTTAAATCACTTTCTTGTTTTCTTAAAATATCTATATAATCAAATGAAAAATTATTATTAAGTTTATTTATTGTATCTTTACTTAAGTTAGACATATCATTAAAATTAGTTACTCTTTTAATATATAACCAATCCCATATTTGACTACATCTAAACTTTTTTTCACCTAAACTCAATAAATTTTCTTCTAATTTTTCATAACTTAAATCATAAATATTTACCATAATAATCACAAATTAATTATAGCAAAGCTCCCATATTTTGTCATTATTTTACATTAATTTGCCAGTAAAATAAATGTACAATTAAAAGATATGCTATCTTTAAAACATATCTTTAACATTTTTAGGTACTTTATCTTCTTTTATTGTATCAATTATTTTATCTTCTAAATCTTTACTAACATCTTTCCCTGTCATTAAACTTAATTTATTTATAACTGTCCTTAAAGTTTTTTCATCTTTTAATCCATTCTCATTAACCATTTTAGCTAAATCTATAATTGTATCTTTATCTACATTAGTTCTCTTTTTAACTTTATCAAAATCAAAGTTATCCATATTTTATCACCAATATATCCTATGCAAAGAAGAAAAAAATAGGCACATTTACCTATTCATAACTAAAGTATATAATTTATATGCTAGAAAATATCCTATAAACATTGTAACAAACGCAATAATGATTGCTATAATTGTTCTTTTTTTATCACTTGTTTGCATCTATATATTCCTTAATATAATTAACTATTTCATCTAATTTAATATCTTTCGATTCACTTTCACATCTAGGTTTAAATTCTACTAATCCTTCATTAATTTTCTTACCAATTGTTATTCTAATTGGAATACCTATTAAATCTAAATCATTAAATTTAACTCCTGCTCTTTCATCACGATCATCTAAAAGTGTGTCAATTCCTAAGTTATTTAATTCTTCATATAACTTATTAGCAGTTAGACTTGCAATTTCATCTTTCACATTCATAAGAGCAATAGCTACTTTAAATGGAGCAACAGCAATTGGAAAAATTATTCCTTTTTCATCATTATTTTGTTCAACAACAGCCGCAAGTATTCTTCCAGCTCCAATACCATAACATCCCATTACAACTGGATTACTCTTGTTATTTTCATCTAAATAAGTTAATCCTAACTTTTCAGAATATTTAGTTCCTAATTTGAAGGTATTTCCAACTTCAATTCCCTTTTTAAAATAAAGTTTTCCATCACAACAAGGACAATTATCCCCTTCTAAAACTTCTTTAATATCAGCACAAATATCATATTTAAAATCATCCACATTCGCATTAATATAATGATATCCACTCTTATTTGCCCCAACAACAAAGTTTTTCATTGCTTTAACTTCATCATCAATAACAATTTTAGCACCACTTAAATCAATTGGTCCTGTAAAACCATGTACAGCGTTAGACTTACTAATTAATTCATCATCAGCAAAATTAATTTCACTAACTCCAAATAATTTACATACCTTATTTTCATTAAGGTTTCTATCTCCTCTTAGGAAAAGTACTACTAATTTATCATCAATACTCATCATCATTGCTTTAACTGTTTTTTCTTTAGGTATATTTAAATAATTACTAACTTCTTCGATAGTTTCCATATGAGGAGTTTCAACTAATTCTAATTTTTTTTCTTCTTCATTACTATCACTAACAACTGTTTTAGCTATTTCCATATTAGATGCATAATTACACTTATCACAAAGTACAAGTACATCTTCTCCAACATCAGTTACAGCTTGGAATTCTTCTGATAAAGATCCGCCCATAACTCCTGTATCTGCTCTAACTATGGCATAATTAAGTTTAACCCTATCAAATATCTTTTTATATGCATCATACATTTTATGATAAGAAACATCTAATCCATCTTCATCTCTATCAAATGAATAAGCATCTTTCATAAAGAATTCTCTAACTCTAATTAAACCAAATCTAGGTCTTGCTTCATCACGATATTTAGGTGCATCTTGATAAATAGTAAATGGTAAATTCTTATAACTTTTAACCATACTTTTAGCAGCAATTGTAAATAATTCCTCATGAGTAGGTCCTAATACATAAGGTTTATCATATCTATCTTTTAAATGAAACATAGATGCTCCCATAGCTTGATTTCTACCACAAGTATCATATATTTCTTCAGGTATTAAACTTGGCATTAATAATTCCTGTGCACCAGTTCTATCCATCTCTTCTTTAATAATTTTTTTAATATTATCTAAAACCTTTAATCCAAGAGGTAAATACATATAAATTCCACTAGATACTTTTTTAATCATTCCTGCTCTAACAAGTAAATTACCACTTGTAGAATCTTCATCTTTCGCATTTTCTCTTAATGTATAAAAATAACTATTTTTTAGTTTCATGATTATCCCAACCTTTTAAAGTATTTTACCAAATAAATAATAAAAAGAAAACTAACTGATAATAATATTTTAAATATTTTTAATTATTCTAACTTTAATTATAGATTAACTTATGCTATTATTAATGTATGAATAAGATAGTATTTAAAATAGTTAAAAATGAAATTATAGTAAGTTTATTAAATAAAGATATTAAAGAAAATTTAAACAACACTAATGTTATTTCTACTAAAGAAACTTATTTTAGTATTAAATACATTAATGAAAATCTAGAATTAGTATCTTCTTTTTTAAACGTTATAATTATTAAAAATAATATTCATAAATGTATAATTAATGATAAGGAAGCTACTTTAATTACTCTAAAACTTATAAATGAAACAAATAAAATAGATGAAATAATTCTTAATTATGACGAATCATTAAAATATGATGAATTTTTAGAAATATTAAATAATAAGACATTAAAAAATATTGAATTATATGATATTCCTTCCTATCTATTAGAACAAATAGATACAAATAAAGATTTACAAATAAGAGTTAGAAATGAAATTTTATTTGTAAGCAACTTTATGTCTATAAATAAAATTAATACTTATTCTGATATATTTTATAAAAAGGAAATTATTATTCCTGAATTTAAAGAAAAAGATTATACTGATTTTGAAGATTTCATGAAAATCAACAAATACTTAAAAGTTCTTGAGTTTAAATATTTCTCAAAGAAACAATTTGAATTTATATTTAATATAATAATAAAAATGAATCTTAAAAATATTAGAATTATTTTTGATGAAAAAGATGTCAATTTAAATAATATTATTGAATATATTACTAAATTAAAAAAAGATAATGAAGATTTCATTAAACTTTCCAATATAAACTTTAAAATAAATTATTCAAATGAATATAAAAAGAAAAATATGTTTAAACAAATAAATTTAAATGTTATTAAATTTTCTCTCTTACTTGTTATTTTATCTGTTGGAACAATGATGTTAATTAATTTATATGTTAATTATAGCGATACAGAAAAATATGATAATATTGAAAATGATTTGAATAAAATAAAACTAGATTTAGACATTCCAACTAATAATAATGAAGAAGAAATTATTTATATTGAACCAAATAATGATGATAAAGAAAGAGTAACAATAACTACTTCCACAACAACTACAATTTATGATGTAAAATATGAAAAAGTTTTTGAAAAATTATTAGAGATTAATGATGATACAGTTGGATGGTTAACTGTTAATAATACAAAAATAGATTACCCTGTCGTTAAATCAACTGACAATGATTACTATCTTTATAGAGATTATTACAAAAATAAAAATAGGCATGGTTGGATTTATATGGATTATCGTAACAATGTCGAAGATTTATCTGATAATACTATTATTTTTGGACATAATTTATCTAATCAAAAAATGTTTGGAACATTAAGATATGTTACAAATCCATCATGGTATAAAAAATCAAGTAATCAAATAATTACTTTTAATACAACAAAAGAAAATATGAAATGGCAAATTATTTCAATTTATAAAATACCTGTTACTAATGATTATTTAATCGCCAACTTTGCATCTCCTGATAAAAAGTTAGAATTCTTAAAAATGGTAGTAGAAAGAAGTATTTATAACTTTAATGCTACTTATGATGAAAACACTAAAATTTTAACATTATCAACTTGCTCAAATGGTAGTAAGGAAAGATTAGTAGTTCATGCAAAATTAATTAAATAAATAACCACGCCCAAAAGACGTGGTTTTCAGATGGCCTATAAGGCCACTAATATATACAAGCCCACAAATGAAGGTTTCCTTTCACTTTGTTCAAGGCCCATGTAATGACTACATTACCCTTAAAAGGTTTTCATATTCTTTCTTTGTTAATTTATCTTCATTTTCTTATTCTCTTATATATTTTCTTATCGTTGCTTCATTTAGTCATACCGTACTAATATAATATCGTGTTGCCCAAAAATTTCTGTTTCCAAATTTCGTGTATATATATCTATACTAGCACCACTTTTCTTAATTTATTATATATTACCTTTAATGTTATAGCATGAGAGATAGTTTTATTGCTAAAAGCTTCTTAACTCCCACTAGCATAGCTAGTAGATTTTTGTTGCTTGCCCTTTGCAAGCAACTATTCCTTAGACTTATTAAACAAGGCTTTTTAATTTAAACCTTTTTGTTTTTTTGCATATCATGTAACAATTTACTTAATTCTTTATATTCTTCAACAGTAAATAAATCATCTATCATATTTGAATTATCATCAAATTTATTAGTTAAATCCTCTAATACTCTTTCTTTACGTAACTCTTCAATTGTTTTAGGCATTTCTGGTTCTTCATAAAGATTAATAATAGTTCCATCCTCCTTACGTTTAGGTAATTCAATTTCCTCTTCAATACTATCGGTATTATTATTTTTCTTAATTTCTTCAGACTTTATAAGACTTATTTCTGAATTAACTTTATTATTATTATTTTTAGATATTAAAATAAGACATATTTTATATATTATCAAACCTAATAACCAAATTGTAAATATTATCATACTTAATTCAAATAGCACCATTAAATTTCTATTACTGTAAATATCAACTTTATTCGATAAATCAATATTTGATTTATTTATTTGATCTAAAAGTAAGAAAAAGATAAATAAATCTGCTATAAATACACCAATATTTATTCTACTTATTACCTTATTAATTTTCTTACTTAGAATACTAATAATCATAATTATTAAAGTTATAAAAATTATAATAGTATATTGTAGTAGTGATGGAAAATTGATTAACATAACAATACTTTTATTTAATACGTTTATAAATTTTAAAAATTCTTCAAAATAAGTAAGCAATAATATACCTATTACCACAATACTTACAACAAAATACATTATTTTAACTTTTTTTGACTGTTTTGATATGTAAAAAATATCTACTAATATAATAAATATGCCTAATAAAAGTATTAAAAAAAGAGATGAAGAAAAAATTAAAGTAAATAATGTTTTAATTTTTTCTAATAAAGACAGTTCTACCATCTTACATCATCTCTTTTCCCTTTTTTATTCATTAACTAATTCACTAATATATATAGTTTGTGTTTTACGATCTCCTTTTGTACATGTTATTAATGAAATTGTACTAACGTCTTGTTTTACTCTTAATGCTACTGTACCATCCTTCGGAACAGTATAAATATTTTTTATTTTATAATGATAAATTTTACCATTATATTCTAAATATATATCATCCTCTAATTCAAGTTTATATAATTTTTTAAAATAACTTATTGAACTAGATCCAGAGTGAGATGCTAATATTAAATTATTACCACTCGTATCATTTGGAAATGTAGAAGCAGGATGAACATATATATTTTTGTTAACATTATTTAACGTTGAAGTTATATTATAAAAACCTCTATTAAGTTCTATTTTTGGTATTTTTAAATAACCAATATAATTTTCAATAATTTGATTATTATTTTTTCCATCATCTATTTCAACTATTGGTTCTTGATTACTATTAACTATATCTTCATTATTGTTGTAAATATCTTCTTGATTATCATTATTAATTTCCTCTGGCTCATCTGAAATAACAACATTTTGTTCATAATAAGCCTTATTCATATCATCAAAAACTTCATGCTTTAATGATAAGTAATAATCACTTCCAATAATCACAATACCTAATACGGAAATAATAACTCCAATTATAATCTTAACATTTCTTTCCATTTCTAATTAATATTATTGCTCCACCTATTAATGCAATTGAACCAACTACATAAGTCATAGCACTTGATAATCCAGTCTTAGGAACATCAGGAATAATTATTTCAACAGGATCATTATATAATATAATACCATTAGCTTTAACGTATTCATTATTTGAATTTTTGATATATAAGTTACCATTTGCATCTACTTTAAATTCAATAGGAACACTATTTAATTTATAACCACTTGGAGCAGCAACTTCAACTAATGTATATTCTCCTTCTTCTAAACTTATATAATGTGATTTATCATCAGTTACATAAGAAGCAACAACTTCTCCCTTATTATTCTTAATATTTAATGTAGCTCCACTAACATATTTATTAGTTTTACTATCTAATTTATTAATATTTATTGTAGGTCTTACTTCGTTAATCATTTTAATACGATCTACTTTTACATATTCTCCAACTATATTCTTTTGATATAAGTTACCTTCATCATCAATTCTAAATTCAATTGTTTCTTTGCTTAAAATATATCCTTTTGGAGCTATTATTTCTGTTAAACTATAATATCCAGGTTTTAATGTTACTTTATGTGATTCGCTTGTACTAATCCATGTTAAATTAGTGTTATTATCACCTTTTAAGTTTAATGTGGCCCCTGGTATTTCTTTTTCTCCAGTTATATCAGTTTTACTAATACTTACATCATATTTTTTATCTTCTGGAACATTAATTGATAATGTTAAAGAAACATTTTTACTTACATCATTTGTAAATACTTTTCCATAAACTATTTTTTGAAATCCTTCATTAAAGAAGTAATTATAAACACTTTTTATAGTTCTAGTTGATGTAGCTTCTACACTAAATGATGTTGTTTTTCCTTTTTCTAAACTTGAGACAGGAACTTTAACATTAAATGTTATTACACTATTTTTTGTTGTTTTATTAATAATTTCAGCATTTTTAGGAGCATTCTTTAATACAACATCAACCTTATCTCCTACAAAAGTAACTTTAATATCATCAGAAATATAATAGTTACCACTTAAATTAAATTTAGTATTATTAGTACTAATACTAATACTTACATCTTTCTTTTGACTATAATTATTAGCACCATTAACTAAATTATAAATAATTCTACAAAATGTATCATCATTAACTTTCTCTAAGATATTAATCTTAACATCTCTCGGAATATTTACATTGTTATCATTAACAATATCTTCATACCACCAAATAGCAATTTGCATTGCATAATAGTCTTTGTACTTATCCCCCGTATTTGGTTTGTTTTCTAATATATAGATAAATCCATCCTCGATTTGACTATATAATTCCATTGCATATCCACCTTGATATACTAATGCTTCATTTTGACAGTAAACTAATATGCCACCATCAATTTCTTTATAATGCACTTTAGGTGCACCATCAATATAATCCATTAAAATAATAGGATCCTTAGTTTTAAATGTTTTTGGTGCTGTTTCTGCTAAAACATTTGTATATAATCCAAATAAAGATAATATACCAACTAAAATTGTAATCATAAATGATTTAATATTTTTCATTCTTCAAAACCCTCTTTCCTTGAATACGATTAATATTATAGCATACAATTAAAAAAAATGCAAACAAAATTTCAATTTATGTTAATCTTTTTTTAAAATGTCACCTTATCATTAATAGAAATGTCACCAACAATGATTTATAATATTTCTTTGGGAAGGAGATATTTTTATTATGCATAATAAACCATATACATTAAAACTTGTTCAAGACAAAATAAATGGTTTAAATAATTATTCTTATTCTCAGATTAGTTCTCTTACTGGATTTACTAAAATACATTTAATTAGGTTATCTCAAAAACTAAACAAAAAGGATATTGATTCTATTTTAGTTCATGGCCTAACAAATAAACCTTCTAATAATTCACCATCATCCAAAGAAATTGAATTTATTAAGAACTTTAAGAATAAATATCCAGTTATTAGTATAACACAATTTCAAGATATTTATCATGAAGATGTTGTTTGGAATCCTAACATGGCTAAAATAGTAAAAGAGAACAATCTTAAAATTAGAAGTTATTCTTTTTATGAATCTTTGTATGAAAAGTTTCATTGGATCAAGCCTATCGCAACATAGATGTTTTAATAAAGATTATGATAGTCATCCTTTGAGAGAGCCTTCTCCACAAAGAGGTATTCTAATTATGATTGATGGTACTCCTCATGATTGGTTTCAAAATGGAAGAAAATCATCTTTACATTTAGCTATTGATGATGCCACAGGTGAAGCTTTATGTGGATGGTTTATGCCTACTGAATGTTTAGAAGGCTATGTTCATATGTTAGAAATACTAGTTACTAAATATGGTATTCCAGAAAACATATACTGTGATAAACATACTATTTTAATAAGCCCTATTGATGGTAATCTAACTAATTTTGGTCATATGTGTGAAGATTTAGGTATTAATATAATTGCAGCTAACACACCTCAAGCTAAAGGAAAAATAGAAAATTGGAATAACACTATTCAAAATAGATTAATAAATGATATTAAAAGATATAGTATTAAATCTATTGATGAATTGAATATATTTTTTAATGATTTTTATTGTAATTATCTTAATGAAAAATATGCTTATGAGCCTAAAGAAAATGAAACAGCTTTTGTTCCATTAGGTAATACTGATTTATCTAATATTCTATGTATAAGAGATACTAGAACTGTACTTAACGGAAATATGTTTTCTTGGAAAAATAATTATTATCAAATATTGGATCAAGATAATTCTATAAAGTTAATTTATAAAGGTACCGAAATCCAAGTGTTTGAAAATGTGTTAACCAAAAAAGTTAAAGTTAAATACTACAATATATTTTATGAAACGAAAAAATTGAAGGTCATAGACAAGATCCAGTAAGAAGAGAACAAATGAGAATAGATAATCAAAAACAACTTGAACAAGTTTTAAAAGAAAGAGATGAAAGATTAAAAGCAAGGGCGAACAAAGTGAGTTCATAATACCCTTGCTTTTTAGATTTCATCATTTATAATTTTTATCCAAACAAAGTTCACCTTTGTTTGCTATCTGTAATTATAAATCGGTGACATTTTAACTAATGTTTAACAACAAAATTTCAATTTATCATATTATTAACCCAAATTTATTAAAATAATCCTAAATTAAAGTAATTATTAGCGACAAATACACCTATACCAATTGCAACAATTATAAAAATAAATATAAGTATTTTAACTAAAATATTATTAGATTTAATATCTTTTTCAATATCCTTAAAATCATCAAAATCCTTTTCAGATATTTTCAAATTGCCTGTATAAAAATCTTCTTCATCTGGTACAATTTCATCTTTTTCATATGAACTAGTTTCTGATAAACCTAATAAATCAGCATCTTTCTTACTATTTTTTATTTCAATTTGGGCAATAGTATGAATAAGATCTTTAAGTTCTTTCTCTTCAGCAGTTTCTTCTTTTTCAGGATATTTATTTTTAATTTCATCAACTAACTTACTAGCATCAACTGATTTATTTAATTTATTACGATCATAATCATAATCAGTGTCACTTTTAGCCTTATTTAAAATAGCGTTTAAATCATATTCTTTTGTTGATTCTCTTTCAAGTTCCTGTGCTTCTGGCTCAATAATTTCTATTGATTTTCTTTTAGGTGCATTATCACGATATTTTTTATCTAAAATTTCACGTATTTGATTAACATCTATTTTTCTTGCATCATTTTTTAATACTTCTTGATTAGAATTAACATCAAATTTATCATAGCTTTGATTTTCATAAGAATTATATAAGTTTTTATTTAATTCTGTTCTACTGGGAATTTTATCAAAATTTTCCATAAATAGTTCACACAACCTTTACTACAAAATAATAACATAATTTAGATTTTTTTACTATCACTTGATTTTAAATGTTTTAATTTTTATAATATTAATATGGAGGAAATATGAAAAAAGTAAAATTAGACGAAAACGTATGCATTGGTTGTGGTATGTGTGTAGGTACAGCACCAAAAACATTTGATTTTGATGAAGACCATGCAAAAGTTATAAACGATGAAGTAACTAAAGAAGCTGAAGAAGCAGTTGAATGTTGCCCAGTAGGTGCTATATCTATAGAAGAAAATGAATAATTTTCTTTTTTTAATTTAAAAAAATACTAACTATCTTTTAATTTTAGTATTTCTTTATTTGCTTTATCAACTATCTCTTATATTTATTATAGTTTTTTCTTTAATTAACAATTTTATCAAAGATGATAAATTACCTATTTTTGATTAGTATATAAATTAAATGATATTGCATTTTTAAATACCCACATAATAAATACTTAATCTATAAAAATTTATTATATATTTATAAAATTATACTAAGTAATCAAAACAAAAATAAAAAATATAAAGATATTACAGTAATCCATGTAAACTTTGATTTATATTCATTTAAAATATGGACAAGGTAAAAAATGTAGTAGTATAAGTAAACTTACTTACTATACTAATACATTTAATTTAACACGAATCAATTATAAAATTATTTAATATCCTAATCTTCACAGTCTTCAATAAAATTTATACTTTTATGAGGTTCATTAAAAAATAAATCATTATAATTTTGTTGCCTTAATGCCTCATAAACAACTATAGCAACCGTATTAGATAAATTAAGTGCTCTTACCTTATCAGTCATTGGTAATCTTGCACATCTATCTAAATGTGGTTTCAATAACTTTGGAGGAATTCCTGTAGATTCCTTTCCAAAAAAGAAATAATAATTTTTACTTTTATCAGTATAATCAAAAGATGTGTGTGGTTTATGACCATATCTTGTAAAATAATAAAATTCGCCTTTATTTTTACTATAAAAATCTTCTATATTTTCATAAACAAAATAATTACAATCTTTTATATAATTAACTCCGCTTCTTTTAATATAACTATCATCTAAACTAAACCCCAAAGGTTTAATTAAATGTAAAGTTGTATTAGTTGCAACACACGTTCTCATAATATTTCCCGTATTACCAGGAATTTCTGGTTCAAATAAAACTACATTAATCATTTACATCAAGCTCCCATTTTTCTATTAATTGTAAAAATCTATCACTTGTTAAAACTTGATTTGTACTATCAATATAATCAACCGGTTTTCCATCTTTATAATAAATAATAGTAGGCAAAACAATATCCACATCAGTTATTACATTTAACTTGTCATTCAAACTACTTACTTTTCCATTATTTACATTTTTAGTACAATCTATGTAAACAAATTTAGAAGTTAAATTATTATTTTTTAATATTTTATAAGATTCTTTTTCAAAATTATATATTCTCTCATTACCAATATAAGTTATATATAATAAACCATTATTTTTTACTCCATTAATTCCCTTACCAATATTTTCAAAATCATAATTTTGAACTTTATTAACAATATAACTTTTATTTTCTTTTCTATTACTAACATACTTATAGACATTACCAATCACTAACATAACACATACACTTACAAAAATAATAATAACTAATAATATATAATTTCTTATTTTTTTATTCATTTATACATCACCTAACAAATCTATCATATCACAAATATATTAATAAAATAAATTTAAACTTTAATTGTTTCACACATTTCTGCCTCATTACCAGCATTATCTATCGCATAAGCACAAAATGTTCGTCCACTCTCTTCCTCTAAATACAAAACATTTTTAAGTGTTCTATCGTTTCCATCTTTTCTTGCTGCACCTGTTCCACTTCCATAAGGCTTTAACCAAGTTTGATATTTATAAATTCCAGTCCCATTATCATAACCATTAATATATACTCTAATGTTCCATCCTTTTAAATCCCCATACTTTGAATCATAATAACCTAAATTAGTTACACTAAAAGATGTAATTGTAGGCGGAATATCATCATACCATTCAGGTCTAATATCTAAATTACTATTAACAACATAAGTATTTTCTCTAAAAGATTTTACACTATATCCATCTCTATCATAAACATAAATTTTTAATTTAGTTCCATATTCTATCTCAATATTATAATAATCTATTACATGGTCAGCAACTAAATTATCATTTAGCCATATTGAAAATGTAAAATCATCTACCCCAGAACTATACAAATTGTTTTGAATAATCGAATTAACATCCACACTAAATTTTTGTGTATCCCAATTAGCTATATAATTTAAGTCACCAGTAGTTTCTTTTGATACATAAACATTATCTGATGGTATTGTGCCATTACTACCAGTCCAACCAACAAAAGTACTTCCATCTTTATATGGAATATCTAAATTAAATGCTTCTTCAACAGTATAACTTTCTTTCTTATTACTTAAATATCCACCATTTAATTGATAATTTATATTATAAACATTAATATTCCAATTAGCGTACAACTCTTTATTATTAATATTATCAATATTATTATCTACATCATAATTTAAAAAAGTATATCCTTTTCTTATAGGTTTAGGTAATATTACCTTATTGTTTTTTACAACTACTTTATCTAAATTAGCATACACTCCACCATTTCCATTAAGTATAAAATTATACTTTTTAGTTTTAAAAATAGATTCATTATTAAAACTAGAATTAAAATATGAATATGTTGTATTTATAACTAAAATAGTTGCTATTAAAATTAATAATATATTAATTATCTTCTTCATTCTTAATCTTTTCTTTCTTATTATCATATAAAATATCTATAAAAATTAATCCAGTTGCAATAACTAATAAATATTTATGATTATAAATAAAATCAGCATAATAACCTATATAAGGTATTGACCAATTTGTCCCTTTACCCAAAATTTGATAACTTAAGACCTCATATGTATCAATCGATTTATTATTATCGCCTTTAGTTATAAATGAATCATCTAGAACTTTTACAATTCGATGTGAAATAGTATGATCATTTAATTGATATACTAAAACATCTCCTTCTTTAAAATTATTAATATTCTCTTGTTTATAATATAAAATACCGCCAACCTTTAAAATAGGTTCCATTGATCCAGATAATATAACTAAAGGCTTTTCTCCCCAAATAGACGGTATAAAAATTATTAAATAAATACTAATTAAAAGATAAAGCAACTTAATTATTATATTTTTTAATAAATTTTTCATTTCAATTTAATTAATTATTTCCATTATTTCCATAAATTTCTAGCAGCATCATATTGAACTGTATCAATTCTAACAGTTAATGTATAAGTTGCGTTATCATACCCATCTCCTGAAGAAGTATAAGTAACTGTTTTACCATTAGATGATACATTTTCATTTAAAGTTGCCTTTATATTTTCATTAAATTTTACACTTTTAATAAATGATGTACTTTCTGTACCTGCATCTAACACAGTCTTATTTTCTTTAGTTCCATAATAATAAAACCCATCACTATCCTTTGTCCATTCATTACCAAATTCAATTATTGATGCAACATTATTATTAGAATCTTTTAAACCAAGTTCTTTACCATTTGCACTTACCCATTTTTCAGTTATACTTGCTCTTACCGCCATTGGAATATTACCAGTATTAGTAACTTTAACTGTTTTTTCTGTAACAGTTCCCGGTGTCCAATTAGTAGGTGAAACAAATTCTTCCACTATTTTATTTTGATATAATCCTGTTTTAAACTTATTAACAATATTATTTGTAGTTGTAAAATAAGCTAGTGTTCCTCCAAGTATCGTTAACATTCCAAATATTCCTACTACCAACAATTTCTTTTTATTCATATTATTTTTCTTAATTTCTCTCATATTCTTTCTTTCCTCCTAAATAGGTAGTGTGAATAGTTTTATTCACTACCACTTGTTTTTCTCTTTATTTATCTAT
>ERZ808240.1555-NODE-1555-length-27923-cov-4.485503_pt1 | contig 27923 bp, 24 predicted proteins | sample MGYA00521084_ERZ808240 | MGnify/ENA primary metagenome ERZ808240 (study PRJEB31516, sample SAMN03275571) | gut metagenome | biome: mammalia-associated habitat; material: feces | host: Papio cynocephalus | place: Kenya | collected 2012-08-06 ... | reverse complement strand
TAGCTCTGCCGCCGCTGGCATAAGGCGGTAGAGCGCGCGAGGGACTGGGAGTGACTTGTTTTTTTCGATAAGATATAGTATAATACCGTTTCAGCAATTTGAACTTGGTTAGGAGAGTATGTCCATGCCGTCGTTTTCGGAATATTACTGGGCGGGACGCCGCGGCCATCTGATCGGGGTCGGCGGCGTATCCATGTCACCGTTGGCGGAGGTACTTGCGGAAGCGGGCCTTATCATCACCGGATCGGATATGAACGAGGGGGCGAACGTGGCGCATCTGCGCTCGCTCGGCATCCCCGTGTTCATCGGGCACCGCGCGGAGAACATCCCGGAAAACGCCGAGTTTGTTGTCCGCACCGCTGCCGTGCATGACGAAAACCCGGAGATCGTTGAGGCGCACCGCCGCGGCCTGCCGGTGTTTGAGCGCACGCAGGCGTGGGGCGCGATCATGAAGGATTACCGCAACTCGCTTTGCATCTCCGGTACGCACGGCAAAACGACGACGACCTCCATGTGCACGCACATCCTCATGGCTGCCGAGCGTGACCCGACTGTTATGATCGGCGGAACGCTCCCGCTGCTGCACGCCGGCCACCGCGTCGGTGCGGGTGACACGATCGTGATGGAAGCGTGCGAATATTACAATTCCTTCCATGCATTTTCGCCCACTGTGGCGGTCATCTTGAACATTGAGGCCGACCATCTCGATTTCTTCAAGGATCTCGAAGATGTAAAAGCGTCGTTCCGCAAATTTGCCTCGCTTGTACCGGAAAACGGATACATCATCGCGAATGCCGAGGATAAAAATACCATGGACGCTCTCGCGCCGCTTGGCCGAGATATCTTCACGTTCGGCCTGAACAAGGGGGCGGACGTCTACGCCGCCAACATCGTGCAGCACGGTGCGGAGACGGAGTTTGACGTCATTTACTGTGAAGAGGTATTCGCGCATGTAAGCCTCCGTGTTCCCGGTATCCACAATGTGAAGAATGCGCTCGCGGCTTCTGCAGCGGCGATCTGTCTCGGGTGCAGTCCCGCGGCCATCCGCTACGGTCTTGCCGGATTCTCCGGTGCGAACCGCCGGTTTGAATTTAAGGGCAAGTACAACGGCGCAGATGTTTACGACGATTACGCCCACCATCCCGGCGAGCTGAAAGCACTGCTTGACGCGATCGAAACGCTCGGCTACAAGCGCACGATCGTTGTGTTCCAGCCGCATACATACTCCCGCACACAGGCGCTCTTCAGTGATTTTGTTGAGCAGCTCCGCCGTCCGGACGTGTGCTATCTTGCGGAGATCTATGCCGCGCGTGAAAAGAACACCATCGGTATCTCGTCGGCGGATATCGCGCGCGAACTTCCGAACGGCATCTTCTTCGCGGACAACGCAGAGCTTGAAAAGACATTGCGCGCAACGGCCAGCCCCGGCGACATCATCCTCACGGTCGGCGCGGGCGACGTGTACAAGATCGGCGAACGGCTCGTCGCCGAAGGAAAGGATAAGGCATGACGCGAGGAGAAATGAAGCTGCGCGCCCGCAGCCTGATAAATTCGACCCGTCCGCACCCCTGCCTTGTGACACTGGCGCTCCTTGCCTTTATCTGGCTCGTCAACTATCTGGCGCAGAAGATCGGCGGGCAGCCGATCCTGATCGATCTGAACGCGGTAGAGGCGCTCGATTATCAGAACATGGTCCGCATCGACCTTGCCAACGCGGAGTTTGTTCCGACGGCGATCCTGATCCTTTTCCAGCTGGTCGTTATCATCCTTTCCTACGGCTACACCGCCTATACGCTCCATGTCGTGCGCGGTGAGGCGTCCGGTTACGGCGATCTGCTGGACGGCTTCAGCATCGCCTGGCGCGCCGTTGCACTGACGCTTCTGATCGACGCGCTTGTCATGGTCGCTTCGGCCGCACTCCTTATCCCCGGACTTATCCTCTCGTATGCCTACGGCATGGCGACGTATCTGCAGGTCGATCATCCCGACTGGCCGCCGATACGCTGCATGCGGGAGAGCCGTATTATGATGCGCGGACACAAATGGGAGCTTTTTGTGCTGCAGCTGAGCTTTCTCGGCTGGCAGCTCTTTGCGACGATACCGGGCGTTTCCATTTTCGTAAAGCCCTACGTATCGATCACTGGGGCCGTTTTCTATGAAAATCTCCGCGCGGCGAGACCGCAGCCGCCGTACGATTTTTAAAAGTAAAGTTTAATACCGGCTGGCATGAACCAGCCGGTATTCTTGTAAAGGAGAATGTATATGAAGAGAATCGCCGTTATCACCGGCGCTTCAAGCGGCATGGGCCGCCGCTTTGCGGAGACGGTGCAGGAGTTCGGGACGTATGACGAGATCTGGGCGATCGCCCGGCGGGGCGACCGGCTCGAAGAACTCAAAAGCCATACGGCTTTTCCGGTGCGGCCCATTTCGCTCGACCTCTCCGATCCGGCATCGTATGAGACATATGCCGCGCTGCTGCGCGAGGAACGGCCGGAGGTCAGCCTTCTTATCAACGCCAGCGGCTTCGGCAAATTCCGTGCCGTAATGGATACGCCGCTCGAGGTCAATCTCAACATGGTCGATCTCAACTGCAAGGCGGTCATGGCGCTCTGCCAGCTCACGGTGCCGTATATGCCGTCCGGCAGCCAGATCATCAATATTGCGTCCGTTGCGGCGTTCCAGCCGATCCCGTATATCAACGTTTACGGCGCTACGAAGGCCCTTGTTCTGCACTACAGCCGCGCGCTCAACCGCGAACTGAAAAAGCAGGGCGTGCGTGTGATGGCGGTATGCCCGTTTTGGACAAAAACGGAGTTCTTTGACCGCGCCGTGGCATCCGATGAAAAGCCGGTCGTCAAGAAATACGTCGCCATGTATAAGCCCGAGGAGATCGTTGCACAGGCATGGAAGGACGCCAAGAAGGGGAAAGACATGAGCAAATGCGGCTTCAAGGCACGCCTTCAGGCGCTCGGCGTGAAGATCTTGCCGCACAGCATGGTGATGGACACCTGGCTCCGCCAGCAAGAGCTGGATTAAAGAAAATCAAAAACCGGGGCTGCACGGCTTTGTCGGCTGTGCTGCCCCGGTTTTGAGTTTCAGGTGTTTTCGCTTCTGCGGCGGCGGTGTCCGCGTCCGCGGCGGCGGCTCTGCGTCGCCTTATCGCGGTAGAATTTTTCCATCTCATCATCGGCACGGTAGACGATGCGGTTCACCGACCAGCTGTCGTTTTCCGTTTTGCGGAATTTGAGCCGGACAAGGAATTTACGGTGCTCCTCGCATGTGCCGATCGTCATATATCGCCGGTCGCCCTGATTGACCCAGCGCGTCAGCTCCAGCGGCTCACCGCAGTCGGGACAGACGGCGCTCGTGACCTCCGCGTCCAGAAATGCCTCGGAGCGGGAGTTGTACCCGGTGAAGGCGCGGTGCTCGAGAGCGTCCGGCTCGTCGGTGTGGTGCTTATCTTCCGGCAGACGTGTGGCGAGAAGGGAAGTGGCGTTGTTGTACTGCTCCAGTCCCTCGGCAAAGTCGAGCTTTGAGCAGACGAGCGCCGTGTTGTAGGCGTCGCCGAGCGCGTCGTGCGCCACACGGGTCTGCTCGATGGCAAAGTGCTCCATCGCTGTGGCGAGAGATTTCTGGTTTTTATCGCCGCCGGTCTGGATGTTGTAGATGAGCTGGAGATTGATCCAGTCTTCGATCCAGTCCCAGTCAAGATCGTGGATGATGATGTTCTGCTCCATGATCCGCCGGTCGTCGTAGCCCCAGGTGACAAACACAGGATCCTCGCCGCACCATTCGCGGAAGCGCTCGAACACGGTGGGGAACGTATCGCCGTGGCTGAGCCGTTCCTTATCGATGCCGGTCAGCTTTTTGACCTTGTAATGCATGCTGCGGAAGTAAATGGGCCGCACGTCGGACTGGAATTCCTCCGCGGGGCAGAAGTCATCGTCGAGCTTCACTGCGCCGATCTGAATGATCTCGCCGCTCAGATGGATGGGGAGACGGTTGAAGACGGACGCGTTGGAGCTCATAGCCTGGTTCCATTCCAGGTCAAGGACAATATAGGACATTCGGATTACCGACCTTTCTTATAACCATGATATTATAGCAATGTGAGGGAGAAATAACAATCCCCTTTTTCCGGAAAAATCACGGCCTGCGGCGGACGGTTTTCGCAGAACACACTTTTTGCAGACCAAAAAGCAAATATTGTGTTTCCATTCTCCCGTAGGTGATGTATAATAAAACGAATTGCAAACATGGGAGGCATGACTCATGTACATAGCTGTTATCTGCGGCGGATTGAGCACCGAACGCGACGTTTCCATCAGCTCCGGCACGTGCGCGGCGCGTGCGCTGCGAGAGCGCGGGCACAAGGTCGCACTGGTCGATCTCTTTCTCGGGAACCCGTCGGCGGTCTCTGATCCCCGCAGCGTCTTTACGTCCGACGCCGGAGATTCCGTTTACTCCGTCCGGGAGACGGAGCCCGACCTTGACAAGATCCGCGCCCAGCGCGGCGGCGAAGGTCTGATCGGCCCCGGCGTGATCGAGACCTGCCGCGCCGCGGATATTACATTCCTCGCGCTGCACGGCGCGGAGGGCGAAAACGGAAAGCTGCAGGCGTGTCTGGATCTTTACGGCGTGCCGTATACCGGCAGCGGCTATCTCGGCAGCGCGCTCGCCATGGATAAGGAACTGAGCAAGATCCTTTTCCGCAGCAGCGGCATCCCCACGCCCCCGGGCGTTACGCTTCGCCGCGGCGACGCTGTACCGGAGAGCATCGGCTTTCCGTGCGTCGTGAAACCCTGCTCCGGCGGTTCGTCTGTCGGCACGAGCATTGTCACCGAGCCGGAAAAGCTCCCCGGAGCGCTCGAAGAGGCATTCTCCTGTGATGAGGCGGTGCTGGTGGAAAAGTACATCCGCGCCCGCGAGCTGACGGTCGGTGTGATGGACGGTTGCGCCATGGCGGTCATCGAGATCATTCCCAAGACCGGGTTCTACGATTATAAGAATAAGTACCAGGCGGGCCTTACCGAGGAAATCTGTCCCGCGCCGATCAGCTCGGAGGACACCGCGCGCGTGCAGCGCCTTGCCGAGCGTGTATACGAAGCGCTCCATCTCGATGCCTACGGACGCGTCGATTTTCTGATGGATAAAGCGGACGGCAAGCTCTACTGCCTGGAAGCCAACACGCTCCCCGGCATGACTCCCACAAGTCTCATCCCGCAGATGGCGGCGGCCGAGGGCATGGACTACGGCGAACTGTGTGAGAAGATCATCGAAGTATCTCTGAAGAAGTATAAGAAATGAACGGAATGACGATCGGCGAAATGCTCCGCGCCTGCCGCGGCGAATGGCAGGGAAACGAAGAGACGCTCACCAAAACGCCGTCCTCCGTCGTGACCGACAGCCGGCAGGCGAGGGAAGGAAGCCTTTTTCTCGCGCTGCGCGGCGAGCGGACAGACGGCCATAAGTATATTCCCGACGTGCTGCAGAAGGGCGCGCTTGCGGTGCTGTGCGAAGAGTACGCGGCGGGCGAGCCGTGCATCGTTGTGTCGGATACTCTCACGGCGATGCAGCAGATCGCCGCGGCAAGCCGAAAGCGCTGGGACATCCCGTTTATCGGCGTCACCGGCAGCGTCGGCAAGACAACGGCGAAGGAAATGCTCGCCGCCGCGCTCTCCGGAAAATACGAAGTATTCAAAACGCCGGGCAGCATGAACGGACAGATCGGTATTCCCGTTTCACTCATCGGTCTGCACGGAGACTATGACGTCGCCGTGATCGAGATGGGGGTTTCTCTCTTCGGGGAGATGACGCGCCTCACGAACATGGTGCATCCCGATATGGCGGTGTTTACGAACATTGGCGACGCGCATCTCGAAGCGCTCGGCGACCGTCCCGGCATCCTGAGGGCCAAGTCTGAGATATTGCAGGGCATGGGGCCCAATGCCGTCATCTTCGCCAACGGCGACGATGCACTTCTTTCCAAAGCGGACTTCGGACGGAAAACCGTCCTCTTCGGTCTCGGCGAAAACTGCGCCGTCCGCGCTGCGGATGTGCACCAGAACGGCGAGTGCCTCTCCTGCCGCATTTTCGCGGGAGGCCGCGATTTTGCCGTGACCGTCCCGGCGTATGGCACATATATGATCTATTCGGTGCTCGCTGCGGCGGCGGTATCGCTTGAGCTCGGTCTTTCGGACGGGGAGATTGCGCGCGGTCTCGCCCGGTATGAGACGGTGGGCCGCCGCTCGCGCGTTGTAAAGACTGGCTACTGCACGCTTGTGGACGATTGCTATAACGCCAACCCCACCTCCGACTGCGCGGCGATCGACTCGCTCGCGTCGCTTCCCGGACGGCGCGTCTGCATTCTCGGCGATATGCTGGAAATGGGAGGAAATGCCCCGGAGCTTCACCGCTCGGTCGGCGAATATGCCGCGGCGCACGGCGTTGATCTTGTGATAACGCAGGGCGAGCTGGCTGGATATATTGCCGAAGGCGCAGGGAAGATCGGCGCGCATTACCCCGACCGGGTAGCGCTTCTCGCGGCGCTCCCGGAGCTGGTCCGCGAGGGCGATGTTGTGCTCGTCAAGGCCTCCCACGGCGCGCATTTCGAGGAAATATCGGAAGCCGTCAAGCAGCTCACTTTATAAAATATGCCTCGCAGAGTTTGCGCCCGCAGGCGCAAAGTAAGTTCAAAACATTTTTGCCGGCGACATGTGCGTCGGCAAAAATACTTCTCGGCTCGCAAACGTGCGAGCGTAGCGAGTGCGCTGCGGCGAGCCGCAGCCTTTTCAAACGAGAGCCCAACGTAGTGGGTCTCGTTTGAGAGCGTGGCAAATTTTTTGACACGCTCAAAAATCCTGTGCTCCGGCACAGGATTTTTTGTAACGAAACGGGCAAACCGCGCACTTATATACGACAAAACGGAAAGGAGGGCGGTACGGATGCAGAGCATGGAAGAAATATACCGGCAGCATGCGCAGACGGTGTACCGCTATCTCCTTGCCCAGACGCGCAGCGCCGATCTTGCGGAGGAGCTGACGCAGGAGACGTTCTATCAGGCCGTGCGCACCGCCGGGCAGTACCGCGGCGAAGGAAAGCTCACTACGTGGCTTTGCGGTATTGCGAAGAACGTTCTGCGCACCTATCAGCGCCGCCACCCACAGGAAGAAGAACTGGACGAAACGGCGGCCGCTCCGGGATCGCCGGACGAGGCATTTCTCGCGCGTGAATCCCAATTGGAGCTGCTGCGTAAAATGCAGACGCTCGGGAACGATGCGCGCGAGGTGATGTACCTTCGTATCTTCGGCGCGCTTTCGTTCCGGGATATCGGCGAAATTCTCTCCCGCACGGAGAACTGGGCGCGTGTCACGTACTACCGCGGCAGGGAAGCACTGCGAAAGGAGCTGGAAAAAGACGATGAAAAATGATCTCAGCTGCGAGGTCGTCCGCGACCTTCTGCCCTCGTACCTTGACGGTGTAGCGAGCGGCGAGACAAAGGCCGCCGTGGAGCGGCATATAGAGGAATGTCCGGCCTGCCGCGAAACGCTGCGCCGGATGAAGGAGCCGGAGGAGACCGCGCTGACAGAAGAAAAGGAGATCGATTATCTCAAAAAGGTGCGCCGCCGGAGCTCCCGCAAGGTGACCACCATCGTGTCGGTGGTGCTGCTGCTCGCATTGGCCGTAACGCTGCGAATCATGTATAAGGGTGTTCCTGCTGATCCAGGTTCGCTCGCAGCGGTCGTCACGGTAAGGGATAAAACGGTGCGGCTGACCGGCACATTTTTCGACGGCGGCATGGATCTGGCCCGGGCGAGCACAAAACAGGATGAGAGCGGCGCAGTGGAGATAAAGATCTATGTTACGCCTCTCAAGCAGGTCCATAATGGCGGAGACTTCACGTGGGAGGATCCTGTCGCGAGAGACGTTACGAGCGTTACTGTCAACGGCCTTGTGCTCTGGGAAAACGGCGTGTCGATCGACTGGCTCACGGCGAAGCTCTACGAGGCGAAGAACCCCTATGTCGGCGACATGAGCGCAAATGCCAACATCGCCTCGCTCCTCCGCGTCGGAAACCGCGTCGGCAGCTTTACGAATGAATTGCAGACGGACGCAGAGCCCTATGGATGGACGCTTATTCTGGACGATCCCATCGCGCTGGAGAATGAGAAGAGCGTAAAAGACGAAATGCGCCGCTGCTCCTGTGTGCTGCTCGCGGAGATCGAAAATCTCGGTACCGTTTCATGGAAGTATGAGACTGAAGCAGGGGAGAAGACCTTCACTGTCACGGCCGCAGATGCCTCAAAGCTGGCGGGACAGGATATCAAAACCTGCGCCGCCTCCGCCTCGGAATTACAGAAGATTATGAACGAGCTCGATTTTTAAGTTTAAAATAGTGCAAAAGCGCCCGTGCCGCGGCACGGGCGCTTTTGCAAAATCGAATCAGTCTTTTTCAAATACAACAACGCCACATTCGTACGGGTGGTCGTAGTATACGGCGTTTTTTCCACTCTGCCTGTGAAGCAGCATTTTGAGTATAATGGCGAAATCCCCGCCGCCGCCGAATATCATGGATATTGCCAGTATGAAGACCCAGAAAATCCCCGTCAGCGCTGCGGCAGCCGTCAGACCGATGCCAAGCACAAGCGTGGGCATAGCTGCGCCGAGAATATACTGCCCGCGCTTCATCGGCTGCGCGCAGGTGTAGTAAGGCGTAAGCGCTTTCCAGATCACACCGAAGAGGATGGCTTTCCAGCGGCCTTCGGCAAACATCGCCCAGGTAAAACCGTGGATGCCTTCATGGACGGCGGTAAGCAGAAGCATTACAAGAAGGAAAACGAGAAAATCCCAAGACGAGATCGATTCGGCCATCGAGCGGAGTGGAACGCGGGAAAGAACAACGGCCCCGAAGAGCACGGCAAACGGCAGCATGACGACAAGCGCTAAAAGGTTCGCCTTTACTACGCCGATGGTGAGATCGGTCTTTTGATATCCCTGCCGTTCCATCTCCTCACAGACGAGCGCGAACTGTTCCTTACGTTTCTGCTCGGCGGGGGTGAGCTGTCTTTCATTTTTCGTCATTGCACCTTGCTCCGATCCACAGATTTTCATCATTGTACCACGGCGGATAGGCGCTTGCAAGAATGCAAAAACTCCGGCATGACCCTGCGGATCATGCCGGAGTATGTTATGCGCTTAAATCAGGTGGAAGGCGATGATCAGACCGGAGAACACGATGGAGACCGTGGAGCAGAGCTTGATCAGAATGTTCAGAGACGGGCCGGAAGTATCCTTGAACGGGTCGCCGACGGTGTCGCCGACAACGGCAGCCTTGTGCTGCTCGCTGCCCTTACCGCCGTGGTGGCCGCCCTCAATGTACTTCTTCGCATTGTCCCAGGCGCCGCCGGCGTTGGACATGAACACGGCCATTGCGAAGCCGGTGACGGACACACCGCCGAGCAGACCGACAACGCCGGTGGGCCCGAGGATGAGACCGGTGACCAAAGGAACGACGATGGCGAGCAGAGCCGGGGCGACCATCTCGTGAAGAGCACCCTGCGTGCAGAGCGAGACACACTGCGCGTAGTCGGGATCCGCCTTGTATTCCATGATGCCGGGGATCTCCTTAAACTGACGGCGGACTTCCACAACGATGGACTGCGCCGCGCGCTGCACAGCGCTCATGGTGAATGCGGAGAACACGAACGTGAGCATCGCGCCGATGAAGAGACCGACCAGAACGGTGGGACTCGTAAGCGTGAAGTTGAGGATCTCGGTCGTGCCTTCCTGTACGATGTTGACATAGGAAACGAGCAGTGCGAGAGCGGTCAGAGAAGCGGAGCCGATCGCGAAGCCCTTGCCGGTAGCGGCAGTGGTGTTGCCCAGAGAGTCGAGAGCGTCGGTGCGCTCGCGGACTTCCTCGGGAAGACCGGCCATCTCGGCGATGCCGCCGGCGTTGTCGGCCACGGGGCCGTAAGCGTCGGTCGCAAGGGTGATGCCGAGCGTGGAGAGCATGCCGACGCCGGCAATGCCGATGCCGTAGAGACCCTTGTTAAACTCGGCGGTGAAGTGACCGGCCGCGTCAACGATCGTCTTGGAGCCGCCTGCAGCGAAGTAGCTGATAAGAACGGCAGCGGCAACGATCAGAATGGAGGTCAGGGTGGACTTGAGACCGAGGGAGATGCCGCCGATGATGATCGTGGCAGAACCGGTCTCGGAAGCCGCGGCGAGTTCCTGGGTGGGCTTGTAGGTGTCGGAGGTGTAATACTCGGTGAAGTAGCCGATGGCGCAGCCGCCGATCAGACCGCAGAGGATGGCGACGTAAACGCCCCAACCCGCGTTGCCGAGAATCAGGTGGCAGAGGGGAGCGGCGAGCACGGCGGCGAGAATGGCCGCAGTGTAGGTGCCGGTGCGGAGGCTCTTGAGCAGTGCCTGCTGGGAGGCGTTTTCCTTCGTCTTGACGAGGAAGGAACCGATGATGGAGCAGATGATGCCGACAACGGCAAGAGCCATGGGCAGCAGCATACCGGCGAAGCCATAGCCGCCGACGGCGCTCAGCGCAAAAGTGGCGAGAATGGAACCGACGTAGGACTCGTACAGGTCAGCGCCCATACCGGCAACGTCGCCGACGTTGTCGCCGACGTTATCGGCGATGGTGGCAGGGTTGCGCGGGTCGTCCTCGGGGATGCCGGCCTCGACCTTGCCCACAAGGTCGGCGCCGACGTCCGCAGCCTTAGTGTAGATACCGCCGCCGACGCGGGCGAAGAGCGCCATAAAGGAAGCGCCCATGCCGTTCATGACCATGATGTTGCCGAGAAGGATGGGATCATCGATGCCGAAGGCGTAGCGGAGCAGGAAGAACCAGATGGTGATATCCAGCATGCCGAGACCGACGACGGTGAAGCCCATAACGGAACCGGAGGAGAACGCCACGCGGAGACCCTTGTTCAGGCTCTCGGAGGCGGCCTGCGCGGTACGCGCATTGGAGTTCGTGGCGATCTTCATGCCGACGAGACCGGCGAGCATCGACCAGATGCCGCCCGTGACGAACGCGAACGGGGTAAACTTGGAGAGCATTTTGCCGCCGGAGGCAAAAGCGATCACCAGCAGTACCACGAACACGACGGCGAAGACCTTGAGAACGGTGGTGTACTGACGCTTCAGATAAGCGTTGGCACCCTCACGAATGGAAGCGGCGAGCTTCTGCATTCTTTCGGTGCCTTCGGAATAGCCCATGACTTTCTTTGCCTGAAGAACAGCAAAGAGACCGGCAACGACAGCACCGACGAAGCCGATCCAAAACAGTTTGTCCAATTACTTCACTCCTCAAAATATTTTTTGCTTGGGTATCAGGGCAGAGGTAAATTTTACAGGAAGAACTGTTTTTTTTCAATACTGTTTTTTATGAAAAAACAAGTCTTAACAAAAAATTAGCCCGCAAACCAATTGCGGGCTAATCGGAAACGTTTTACTTGTTTAAAATGTATACTGAAATATTCAACACACCGGCGAAAATAAGCCACAGAAGGTACGGAATGTTCATTTTCCCGGCCACAGAACGGATTATTCCAAACCGGATCGCCATCGCCGCAGCGAGCGCGAGCAGCAGAAGCAGCCAGAAAAAGGCCGTGAGCCGAAGTCCCCAGGCAAAGAAAAAGATGGACCACCAGAAGTTGACGAAGAGCTGCGCCCAGTACGTGAATAGTGCGTCGCGCGATTCCTTCGTCCCTTCTCCGGCGATCATCGCCGCGCTGATCGCCATCAAAATATAAAGGAGCGTCCATGCTGCCGGGAACACCCAGCCCGGCGGGGCGAAGGCCGGCTTTTTCAGATGCGCGAAAGTCTCCATACCGCCGCGGGAGAGAAGCGCCGAAAGTCCGCCCACGCCGAGCGTTCCTGCAATATATCCGGCATAGCGCAAAATTGCCCGTTTCTTTTCCCGGTTCTGATCCATAAAAGCGCACCTCCGTTTTTACTCCGGGACAAGTATATGCGTGCCGCGGCGGTCTTATGCCGAAAACGCTTTTTCCAGATGCTTCTCTTCAAAGCGCGTCAGCGCGCGAAAATCGACGAATGGGCGGTATCCCGCCTCAAGCGCGTCGTGCAGCTCCTTCGCCCGGCGGAGCGCGGCGCAGGCTTCCGATGTAAGCGAGCGGCGCAGCGCGGCGGCGCGGCGGACCTCCTTTCGCTGCGCGTCGGAAAGTTCTGCCGCGGCATCCAGCCGGAAGTGCCGCGCGGCCTTGCCACCGAAGCGAAAGTCGCCGGACACTGCGATGAGCGACAGCCCATCCTCCGGCAGCATCAGCGCCGCGAGCTTTTCCGGATCGACCGGATCGGGACAGACGATGCGTGCCGCACCGACCGTGCGCGCCCGTTCAACCACCGCCTGCAAAAAATCGTCCGCGAGACCGAGCTCGTTATCGAGCGTATATACCCGCCCGAACGACGCGGCAGTCTCCGAGAGCATCACCGCGCCGCGGCAGGTATAGGCCGAGAGGAAGCGCCGCTTTTCGTATTCTGTGTCCGAGCGGTGAACGGCCTTTTCCGCGAACGCTTCGGCGCGTTTTTGCACACGCTCTTTCGTCTCTGCCGTTACGATTCCCGGAATGCCGCCGGGGGAGACGAGCATCGCCGCGTGCAGCAAATCGTAGGCGTGCGCATATTCTTTTCGGTACGAGGGGAAAAAGCCCGCGAGGGCCGCCGCCGTTTCCGGCGGAATGGGACGGTAAAACGCGCTGAGATCGAGGTATTTCCCGGAGACGCCCGGGACGGCGGGTTCCTGTACGTGCGGCGACGTCGCGTCCGCATACCCGAGCTTTTTCTCCGGAATGTATATGCCGTCGAGCGAATCCGGGTCACCGGAGCATAGGATGGATTCGACCGTAAGCCCCGCGCTCTCCGCGCGCTCCGCGGCGCGGCGCATGAGCGTGGATTTTCCGTTGCCGGGCCCGCCCTTGATGTACCAGAAAAACGCGTCCGTTTCCGCCGCGGAAAACTCCGGATAGAGCGAGACGAATCCCGCGCCGGTGTTCGCGCCGAGGAAAAACTGCAGGGAAGTTTTTTGTTCCATAACGATGCACACCCTTTCCTTTTATAAGGATATGCAGGAAAACAAGAACGCGACGCAAAAGACACTTGATATTTTTTCGCGCATCCGATATAATAGCAAAGCGGTCTTTGGCAAGGCTGCACTAGTCGGGGAGCCAGCGGTGCCCTGTAGCCTGCAATCCGCTACAGCAGGGATGAATTCCTCTCCGAGGGTATGCGATGTGTCGTCTGGCGGCAGTAAGTGGCGCTGACGGTCTGGTCTCGCGCAACACAGCCCCGTGAACCATGTCAGGCGGGGAACCGAGCAGCATTAAGCGGAACGCTGTGTGTGCCGTGAGGGTGCCGGACCTGAGTCGGCTGCTGTTGCACCGGGCATACCGCATCATTCAAGGAAAGGTGTGCAGTCTTGCCAAGGATCGCTTTCTATTTTCCAAAAAACGGAGAGATGGATTTTGTACGAAGCTCTGTACCGGAAATACCGGCCGAAAACCTTTGACGATGTGGTGGGGCAGCCGTTCATCACCGAAACGCTCAAGACCCAGGTGCGTACCGGACGGCTTAGCCACGCCTATCTTTTTATCGGCACCCGCGGCACGGGCAAAACGACCTGCGCGCGCATTCTTGCCAAGGCGGTCAACTGTGAGCATCCGATGGACGGGAATCCCTGCAACGAGTGCGACGCCTGCCGCGGCATTGAGGACGGCTCTATTCTCGACGTTGTAGAGCTGGACGCGGCGTCCAACAACGGTGTGGACGATGTGCGCATGCTGCGCGATGAGGCGATCTTCTCTCCGACCACGGTGCGCAAGCGCGTGTACATCATCGACGAGGTGCACATGCTCTCCAAACCGGCGTTCAACGCGCTGCTGAAAATTTTGGAGGAGCCGCCGCAGCACCTCATGTTCATTCTTGCAACAACGGAGCTCAATAAAGTCCTTCCCACGATCCTTTCCCGCTGCCAGCGCCACAGCTTCCGGCGGCTCGACGGCGACACGATCGCCAAGCGTCTCGCCTATGTTGCGGAGCAGGAGGGCATCAACCTCACGGCGGATGCGGCGCAGCTTCTGGGCCGTCTTGCTGACGGCGGCATGCGCGACGGCCTTTCCCTGCTCGACCAGTGCTCCGCGGCGGAAACGGTTGACACCGCGGCGGTGCTCAATGCCATGGGTCTGGCCGGAACGCTCCGCACGCAGTCCATTGCGGATGCCGTTCTCTCCGGGAATACCGAAGAGGCGCTCACGCAGTTTGAATCCCTCTGGCAGGACGGAAAGGACCCCGCGGCGCTCCTCGGCGAGCTCTCCGGTCTCTTCCGCGACGCACTGCTGCTGCGTCTTGCCCCGAAGGGGGGGAGAACGCTGATCTCCGGGGCTTACGGGGAAAACGTCCTGGGCGATATCCGCGCGAGCGACGGAAACCTTCTCTGGCTTCTCAATACACTTCAAAAGCATCAGGCGCTGCTCCGCGAGACCGGCAATCCGCGTCTTCAGACGGAGCTCTGCCTCGCGGAGCTCTCCGGCGGCGGAGAGATCGCGCCGCCGCGTGCGGCCGCTCCCGTGCAGAGACCCGCGCCCCAGTCGGAACAGCGGAACATCCCGACGCCCCCTCCGGTACCGCCGGTACAGGAAACGCCGGCCCCGGCGAAGAGCGTTCCCGTATATGCACCCCCAATTGCGGCGATTGAGCCTACTCCGGCGGACGAGGCGGAACCGACGCCTCCGGCAGCCGATCCCGCCCCGGCGACGGAAACGACGGAGAGCGTCCCCGCGGGCGGCGTCAGTTGGGAGTATGCGCTCTCGCAGCTTGAAAATGAGCTGCCCATCGGCGTGCGCATTGTTCTGACGGATGCCACGCAGTCCTCGGGCGAGATCCGCGGCGGCGAACTGATCTTGCGTCTGCTTCCGGGCTTTGCGAAAAACACCGTCAACGTCCCGGACGTGCTCAACAAGATCCGGCAGAAGGTGTCCGCGCTCTGCGGCGCACCGATGCAGATCCGGCTGGAGGAGCTGCAAAGCGGCGGCGCGCAGGGGCTGGATAAACTTGATTTTCTCGGCAAATTCGGAAATGTAACCATCCAATAAAAAGGAGACAGGAAACTATGGCAAAAGGATACAGAGGCGGCAGCTTCGGCGGCGGTATGAGCATGGGCGGCGGCATGAGACAGAGCGATCTTATGAAGCAGGCGCAGAAGATGCAGCAGGACATGCTGAAAATGCAGGAGGAGCTGGACGCAAAGACCTATTCCGCTTCGGCGGGCGGCGGCGTCGTCACGGCGGAGGTCAATGGCAAGCGCGAGCTCATCACGCTCACGATCGACCCCGAGGCTGTGGATCCCGACGATGTGGAAATGCTGCAGGACATGGTCATCGCGGCGGTCAACTCCGCGCTCAAGGCGGCGGAGACCTCCCGCGAGGAGAGCATGGCCAAAGTCACCGGCGGGCTGAACTTCGGCTTCTGATTTTAAAACTTGTTGTGCAAAACCGGCGCGGACAGTTTATCTGTCTGCGCCGGTTTTCGCTACGAGCGGCACGGTGAGCGGTATTACAGCTGCTTTACCATCTGCATTTCGCGGTAAAGACGGCCGGAATACGTGTATTCGATTTCCTTGACCGGCTGAAAACCGATATCCGAGTACATTTTGCGCGCGGCGGCGTTGTCGATGGATACGCTGATATAAATTCGATCTGCGCCGTGTTTCTTTTTGAAATACTCGAGAAACTCCCGGACGGCCCGCTTTCCGTACCCCTTGCCCTGGAACTGGCGGCCGATCATAAACCGGCTCATCGACCAGCCGGGATAGGTGTCGTCATAGTCGTACAGAACAAACCCGATCATGACGCTGCCGTCGTAGATCCCGAGCGTGTACAGCCCGTCCTCATAGGCGGCTTCAACGAGGGAACGCGTATTGTCTGCGACGAAGTACTTCTGGCTTTCATCGACCTGCAATTCCATGCATTCCCGGTAGTTGGATCTATCGATCGGTTTAAATTCCATTTTTATTGCTCCTATTCATTTTCCAGCGCCAGATGCACGATTTGGATATCGCGCTCAATGGCGTAGCGCAGCGTGTTGAGCGTGCCGCCGGATTTGCCGTCGTAGCAGGCGATGATGAGATCGGCGCGATCGACCATGTACCGGTTGCGCTTCATCATGCAGCCGGGGGAGTAGCGCTCCTGCAATACGGTGACGGTATCGCAGCGCGCGAGAAGCGATTCGTACCGCTGCCGCAGCGCCGCACCCCAGTGCTCCGCCTGTCCTGCAAACGGGACGGCGGCTTCGAGCGTGACGTCTGCATGATCCTCGCGCAGCGCGAGAACCGCCTCGCAGAAATAGAGGTCGCACCCCTCCGCCATGCCGCAGATGAACCGGTGAAAGCCGGATTCGTATACCGCTTCCAGTGTATCGTACAGCGTCCGTTTCAGTCTCCGGCAGCGCGGATCGTTTTCGTTGTAGCCCCACGGCAGCTTTTCGGCACGGTGGCCGGTAAAGGCGCAGGTCAGCTCGCCCATGCGCATCACATCCTTTTGCCGCTATTGTAAGGTTTTTCTGCCGGATTGTCAAAGCTCTTGATTTTTTTGCGGAACGTGCTATAATACGGCTATCATCTGAATATGGAACAGTTCTTCAGGGCAGGGTGAAATTCCCGACCGGCGGTAAAGTCCGCGAGCCGTAAGGCAGATTCGGTGCAACTCCGAAACCGACAGTATAGTCTGGATGGAAGAAGAAGCGGTAAGGCTCTCCTTACTTTCTTGTGCTGCGCCCGGAGAATGGCTTTCTTCGGACGAATTTTTTTTAAAGGGGAGGCTTTCCCATGGCGAACACCCGTAGACTGACGACGATGGCGATCCTGACGGCGCTCTCCGTCTGCTTCGTTGCGCTGATCCACTTTCCAATCTTCCCGGCGGTCGCATTCCTTGAATATGACCCGGCAGATATTCCCATTCTGATCTGCGGCTTTGCGTTCGGTCCGGCTGCGGGCCTCATCGTCACGTTGATCGCCGCGTTTATTCAGGGCTTTACCGTGAGCGCCCAGAGCGGGATCTACGGCATCATCATGCACGTCATCGCCACGGGCGCGTATGTGCTCGCGTCGAGTCTCTTCTATAAAAAGCATAAGACGAAGAAGCTGGCGGCGGTCTCGATCGTCATCGGCACGCTGACGATGGTTTTATGCATGTTCTTCGCCAATCTCGTTATCACGCCGTATTTTATGATGGGTGCGGTGAACAGCGGCACCGTGTCCGCTGTGCTCTCGCTCATGCCGTTCATCCTGCTCTTCAATCTTATCAAAGCAGGCGTCAACGGCGCGATCACGTTCTTTATCTATAAGCGCGTCAAGCACCTGTTCTTCAAAGACTAATATAACGAAACCGAGGACCTTGCCCCATGACCGAGGACTTTTCCCGCCGGTTTGCCGCCGCACGGCGGCAGATCATTGAAAAAGAATACGTCAATCTGAACCCGGAGCAGCGCGAAGCCGTTCTGACAACGGAGGGCCCGCTTCTGTTGCTCGCGGGCGCCGGCAGCGGGAAAACAACGGTTCTGATCCACCGCGTGGCCAACATCCTGCAATTCGGCCGCGGCGCCGACACGGGAGAGCTTCCCTCCGGTGCGGATGAGAAAATGCTCGCTGCGCTGGAAGACGCTGCCGCAGGACGCGTGAGCGTGACGGACGATATCCGCCGCATGTGCGCCGTTGATCCGGCAGCGCCGTGGCAGGTGCTCGCGATCACCTTTACGAACAAGGCCGCCGACGAGCTGAAAAGCCGCCTGGAAAGAAAGCTCGGGGAGATCGGGCGCGATGTCTGGGCGCTCACGTTCCACGGCGCGTGCGTGCGCATCCTGCGCCGCGATGCCGACCGTCTCGGCTTTCCGAAGGGCTTTACGATCTACGATCAGGCAGACAGCCTTTCCGTTATGAAGCGCATTCTGCGTGATAAGAACATGGACGACAAGGTGTTCCCGCCAAAGGCCATGCTCGCCGCGGCGAGCCGGTATAAGGGCGCGCTCGTCGCGCCGGAGGACGCCGTGGCCGCCGAGGAGCGCACCGGCGATATCCGCCGCATCCGCACCGCGCAGATCTGCGCGGCATACGCCAGGCACCTGCGCGACGCCGGAGCTATGGACTTCGACGATCTTATTTACTATACCGTCCGGCTTTTGCAGGATAACCCGGATGTGCTCGCGTACTATCAGAAAAAGTTCCGCTATGTCCTCATCGACGAGTATCAGGACACGAACCATCTGCAATACCTGTTTGCCGCACTCATGGCGAGCGGCAGCCGGAACATCTGCGTCGTCGGCGACGATGACCAGAGCATCTATAAATTCCGCGGCGCGACGATCGAGAACATCCTTTCCTTTGAAAAGCAGTATCCGGATGCGCGCGTCATCCGGCTCGAACAGAATTACCGCTCGACCGGAAACATCCTCGCCGCGGCAAACGCCGTTATTGCAAATAACCATGAGCGCAAGGGCAAAACACTCTGGACGGCGCAGTCCGGCGGCGATCCTATTACGCTGTATGAGGCCCACAACGAGGATGACGAGGCCGATTTTGTCGCCCGCACCATCCGCTCCACGCGCCGCCCGATGCGCGATTTTGCCGTGCTCTACCGGACGAACGCGCAGTCGCGCAGCATCGAGCTTGCGCTCAAGCGCCGCTCGATCCCTTACCGGATCTTCGGCGGCACGCGCTTCTTTGACCGCGCGGAGGTAAAGGACATTCTGGCATATCTCAACGTGATCGCCAACCCCACGGACGAGACGCGCCTTCTGCGCATCGTGAACGAGCCGCCGCGCGGCATCGGGGCGACGAGTCTGGAAAAGATCCGCGAGATCGCTGCGGCGGAGAATATCCCGCTTTTTGAAGCGATGTCCACGGCGTCGCACCGCGCCGGTATCTCCGCCGGAAAGAAAATGGAAGAGTTCTGCCGCATGATCGAGGGACTGCAGGATGCCGTTTCCGCGCTGCCGCTGGACGAATTCTACGATGCTGTGGTCGAGCGGACCGGCTATGCGCTCGCGCTTGAGACAAAGGGTGGCGACGAGAATCTCACCCGGCTCGAAAACATCGCCGAGCTAAAGTCCAGCATTGTGAAGAGCGTGGAGGCCAATCCCGATTTGGATCTCTATTCGTATCTGGACGAGGTCGCGCTCTATACCGATATGGACAATTACGACCGCGCCGAGGACGCCGCTGTTATGATGACGATGCACGCGGCCAAGGGACTGGAGTTCCCGGTCGTATTCATCGTCGGGGCGGAGGAAGGCCTGTTCCCAAGCTCACTTTCCATCGGCGAGAGCGAGGAGATGGAAGAAGAGCGCCGCCTCTGTTATGTGGCGATCACCCGGGCAAAGGAAAAACTTTATATCACCTGCGCCGCGCAGCGCATGCTCTATGGCCGCACGTCGGCCAATCTCCCGTCGCGTTTCACCGAAGAGATACCGGCACAGCTTTTCGACCGGCAGGGACTGGCGAAAAAGGAATCGCGCACCAGTCTCTGGGACGACGACGGTTCCTTCCGCTCCGGGGAGAGCACATATCGGAGCGGGTATTCCGCCGGGTATGTGTCGTATAAGTCCGGCAGCCGTGCCGGGAACTTCGGTACGAGCTATGCCGCCCGCACTGGGCGCACCGCCGCGCCAAAGCACGCGGCTCCGGAGAAGCCGAAAACCGTTCTGTCCGCGCCGAAAGCGCCGGATTTCAAAGCGGGCGACTGCGTGGTACATAAGGCGTTTGGCAAGGGGAAAATCGAAAAGCTCACACCGATGGGCGGAGACGCGCTGGTCGAGGTGAAGTTCGATTCCGGCGATACGAAACGAATGATGCTGCGCGTTGCCGCGCAGCATATGACGAAGGACGGGTGAGAAGCTATGGAACATACAGCATCCGTGTACAGTGAAGAGGAGCACGTTCACATCCATGCCGACGGAACGGTGCATTCTCACTCCCATGCGCATACACACCAGAACACCAAAACCGTAAAGAACCGTCTGGCGCGGGTGATCGGACATCTGCACGCTGTCGAGCGCATGATCGATGACGGGCGTGACTGTGCCGAGGTGCTTGTCCAGCTCGCCGCCGTGCGCAGTGCGATCAACAACATCTGCAAAATTATTTTGCGCGATCATATGAACCATTGCGTCATTGACGCCGTCCAAAAAGGGGATACCGAAACGCTTTCCGAATTGGATAAGGCGATCGATCTCCTGATGAAATAATGACAGGGAGGTACTCTCCATGAAAAAATCTGCGGCTCCCATTCTGATCCTTATTTTCCTGCTTGTCGCCGTCGGCATTTTTGTCGTGTTCCGCATATCGAAAAACGAGACGCCGGACACGCAGAACCCCGGCACAACGGCGTCGGCAACACCCGAGCCGACGGCTACGACGTCTCCCACGGCAACGCCGGAGCCGAGCGCGACGCCTGTTCCAACGGCGGTGCCGACCCCCGTTCCCACAGCAACGCCCGGTCCGACCACTGTCCCGACGGCAACGCCGACGCCTACCGTCCAGCCGACGGCGGCACCCGTCTATGACCAGAGCGGTGAGTTCCGCTCGAATACGGAGACGTACATAAACATCGTTGTCAAGTGGAGCGTGACCGGCGGCAGCGGCAGCACGAAAACGCTCAAGCTCGATACGTACGTCGAGTCATATGCGCTCGTGACGGGCGACCGTAGCAGCGACGTTGTATTCAACGTCGGAGGCAACGTATCATATGCCTCGTCCAAAGCGATCCGGCTGGAAAACGTTGGGCTGACGCAGACGCTTCTAGGCAGCACGAGCGTGGATGTCGCGTCCGGTACGGATGTCCCGGTGAATGTGACATGGCACTTTAACGGCACATACAGCAACAAGAATATTGATACCATCGTTGCGGAGGACACCATCCACATCAACTGAAAACTATGCGGCGCGGAGAGATCCGCGCGGCAAAGAAACCGCCGTATCCGGCTTTTCCGGATACGGCGGTTTTCGGCTATGTGATTATACGATAAGGATCAGATGTACTGGGCAAGGTTATAGGCGGCTTTGGTAGCACCCCAGACGAGACCGGCCTGGAAGGAGTCGCCGATGTTGTAGATCTCCTTGGCGACGTGCTGCTTCACGCCCTCGAGATACTGGCTCTCGTCGGCACGGCGGCCAAGCGCGTTGACGAACAGCTCCGCGTGGTGCTCTTCGACGATCGTCTCGGGACCCATCTTCGGCGCGAGCGGGTTGACAATGTTCTTCGGCAGAACGGGTGTCCAGGTGCAGTAAACGTCGGGCGCGCCCTTGGAGATGTTGCGGCTGACGAGCACCTTGCCCGGCTCGAAGGACTTGATCGTCGCGCAGTTGACGAGCTTCGCTCCGTTATCTTCAAGATAGTGGATGATATGGCCGCGGTTGGCGGTGCAGGCGCCGTCCATGAAGTTGCCGAGCATGTCGATCACGGTGATCTTGCAGCCGTGCTCATAGCTCAGCCAGTAGGCGGTCTCCATGCCGACCGCACCGCCACCGAGAACGGCGACCTTCTTCGCGCCGCCGAGCTTTTCGGGATTACGCAGAAGCTCGGTAGCCTCGACCATGTTCACGGTATCGATGCCGGGGATGCGCGGGTTGATGCGCTTGGCACCGACGGCATAGATCACGGCGTCGTAGTTCTGCGCCTTGAGATATTCCGGCGTAGCCTCTACGCCGAACTTCACCGTGACGCCCTTCTGTTCGAGCGTCTGGCGCTTGAGCCAGTCGATGTAGTTGTGCATGTCGTACTTGTTCTTGGGCACGGCCGCGGCGTTCGCAATGCCGCCAAGCTCGTTCGTCTTCTCGAGGATCTCGACGGTGTGGCCGCGCTGCGCGGCATAAATGGCAAAGTTCATACCCGCGGGGCCGCCGCCGACGACGCCGAGCTTCTTCGCCGTCACAGCCGGAGCGGACTGCTTGGGCAGCACGTCCTCATGTCCGGTGCGCGGGTTAACGGCGCACTGCGGGTGACCGCCTTCGACAAACTCGTTGACGCACGCTTCCTGGCAGCCGATGCACGGACGGATCTTGTCTACGTCGCCCGCGTAGGCTTTCTTGCACCAGTCGGGATCGGCGAGCACCGGGCGGCCGAGCATGATCATATCGCACTTGCCGTCGCGCAGCGCCTTCTCGTCCATGTCAGGATAGTTCAGCTTGCCGACCGCGACGATGGGAACTTCAAATCCGGCGTTGGACTTTACGCCGCGCTCCTTGAAGTATTCCTTGGCGACCTTTGCCACATCGAGGAAGCAGCCGGCGGGCATGTACGCGGGCGGGTGCGGGAGCCACCAGTTGTCGTAACAGCCGAGGTCCACGTCGAACATATCGACGCCCGCCTTGACGAGGTTTTCCATATAGTCGAGCGTTTCATAAATGGAACGCCCGTTCTTGAAGCCCTTGAGGGAGGAAACGGTGTCCATGCGCTCGCCGTAGGTCTCTTCAAGCGCGCAGCTCAGATCGATGCGGTACATGATCGGGAACCACGGGCCGGTGCGCTTGCGCATTTCCTTGACGATGTTGATGCCGAAAAGCTGCCAGTCGGTATATTTGCCGAGCTTGCGGTGGTTGAATGCGGTATTGGTGAGCTGATCGATGAGATAGCCCTCATGACCGTGCAGATATACGCCGTCGATGCCCATCGTCTTGGCGTCTGCTGCGCCCTGACCGAAATTACGGACGATCTGGTCCAGCTCAAGGTCGGTGAGCGGACGGCAGGGGATGCTCGGAATATAGAAGTTCGGGTTCCAGGAGGCGGACACGGGCAGCGCATACTTCGTCATAAGGCACTGCGGGTTGCCGACGCGGCCGAGACCGGCGGTGAGCTGGATGAAAATGCGGCTGTTGCGCGCGTGGACGCCCTGCGCCAGATCGCGCCAGCCCATGAAGTTAGTGCGGGTGTTGTCGATGCGGGGGAAGTAGGAGAAGTTGCCCTTTTCCGTAACGGAGGAATCGATGTGGTGGCTGATGGGGATGAGACCTGTGGTGAGCAGACCGACGCCGCCCTCGGCGCGGGCGAAGAAGTACTCGCGCATCTTATCGTTGGGCCGCCCGGTCTCTTCCGCCATCTGGCAGTTGCCCATCGGCGCCATCACGAGACGGTTCTTGATCGTCAGACGGTTGACCTGGATGGGGGAGAACATCGTGTCATACGGCCAGAGCTCCTTGGTGTAGCGTCCGGTACCGCCTTCGGCGTTTTCACAGTCCTTCTGCACCCAGTTGCCATAGCTGTTGACGAGTCTTTCAACCAATGCATCGGTTTTCAAATCCAAATCCCTCTTTCATACTTTATTTATAATCGTTCTTATTTTCTTCATGATTTATTCACAGCCGCTGTGAATCCTACACCAACATCATGTTCAATTTAACACATTTGGCACAGATAATCAACAAAAAACATTAAGAAATTCTTGATTCCTGCGCGAGAACGTGATAGAATATTTACATGGTAAAATTAAATAAAAGTGTCTAAAAACACACATAAACCAACAAAACTGAGCGAAAGGAAACTTGCGATGGAAACAACTGCGAAAGTGATTGCCGTATCCGGAAAGGGCGGAGTGGGAAAAACGACGCTGGCGGCGGCCATGGTACGCCACCTGACGGAGTGCAAACCGGACGCGAGGATCCTCGCGATCGATGCCGATCCCGCCGTCGGTCTTTCAACGTGTCTTGGCGTCGAGGTCACGCTCACGCTTGACGAGATCCGCAAGCAGATCATTGATAATGTGGAAGAGGGCCGCACGAAGGAAGCGATGGACCTCGTGGAGGAATCCCGCTACCGCATTTTTGACGCTCTGGTGGAAAAGAACGGGTTCGCCTTTCTTGCCATCGGCCGCCCGGAGGCGGAGGGATGCTACTGCCGCATCAACGCCTATCTGAAGGACGTCATCACGATGATCTCCCGCGAGTTTGACTATGTTGTCATCGACGGCGAGGCCGGTATCGAGCAGATCAACCGCCGCGTGCTGGAGAAGGTCACGCATCTCCTGCTCGTCTCCGACCAGAGCCGCAAGGGGATCCAGGTCGCCGGGACGATCAAGCAGGTCGCCGACGAGCTTGTTATGTACGACCGCATCGGCGCGGTGATCAACCGCGTGACGAATCCGGATCTGAATAAATTCATCACGATCCCGGGCGTGGAGATCCTTTCCTATATTGAATCGGATGATTACCATGCCGCCAACGACATTCAGGGCAAAACGGTGTACGATCTTCCGCCGGAGTCGAGCGTATACCGCGGAACAAAGGAAATTCTCGAGAAATTCGGTATTCTCTGAAAAGCGCGCAATTAAATTTACATATAAGACAATAAGGGCAAACACAAGAGAAAGAATTCAAAAAGGGGTGTGACATTTGAAGGATCTCAAGCATTTGATCTACTTTGAGCAGCTTCTGGATAATGCCGACAACGAGCTTGTGCGAAAGGCAGCCGCGGAAGGGAATCTGGCCATGGGGTACACCTGCTACCATGTCCCCGAACCGATCCTCAACGTTGGCAACTGCTTCTCCGTCCGTCTCCGCGCTCCGCACACCGGCTCCATCGACATTGCAACGTACTACATGTCGAACTACATATGCGAGTTCGCCAGAGCGCTCACCGAGCGCGCCATCGAGGGTGGCTACCAGTTCCTGGACGCCATGATCGGCGTGGACGCCTGCTCCATGATGAACCGCGCCATGGAGCACTTTGAAATCCTGCAGGTAAACGATAAGCCCAACTTTTTCGTGACTCACGCGGACATTCCCTTCAAGATCACCGACTACACGCTTGAGGCCTATGTAAAGCAGATGCGTCGCCGCGTACTCGATGTGATGACGGAAAAGCTCGGCGCGGATACGTCGGACGAGGCGCTGCGCAAGGCTGTGGAGGAGCACAACGAAGTCTGCCGCATCCTTACCGAGATCGGCGAGATGCGCAAGATGGAGAATCCGCCCATCACCGGCTACGAGTACCACGTTCTCAATCTGGTCTCCTATACCTGCCCGAAAGCTCTTATCCTGCCGTACCTGCGCGAGACGCTCGCCGAGATCAAAAAGCGCAAGGTCGATGCGAAGCCCTGGTACCGCGCCCGTGTTTCCATCGTCGGCAGTGAGATCGACGATCCCATGCTCACCAAGCTCATCGAAAACTGCGGCGCGTTCGTGGTTTCCGACCGCTACTGCTTCGGCTCCACGCCGGGCCGCGAGGTCATTGAGCTCAACGACACCGACGACGTGCTTACGCAGATCTGCCTGCATTACATGAAGCATTCCGAATGTGCCCGCTACATCTCCGACGAGAAGGTCCAGCAACGCCGCGACACCGCCGACCGCCTTGCCCGTGAGTTCGGCGCCGAGGGCATCATTTATGAACAGATGAAGTACTGCGATTACTGGGGCTTTGAGCGCGCGCTCGTCAGCCACATCATGGCGGAAGAGAAGAACTGGCCGGTCCTTTCCATCGATCGCCTGTACAACAACGGCAATTCCGGACAGCTCCGCACCCGCGTGCAGGCGTTCGTTGAATCGCTGGAGATCAAGCGCATCCGCAAAGAGGGAGGGGAGAACTGATGGCGAAAACTCCGAAATACCCCAATCCGGCGTTCTTCCGCGCGAAGGACAACATGGACTGGAAGGCGCAGGGCGAAAACCTGAAGGAAGTCTTTGATATCGCCAAGGATATGCTCCTTGCTACCGATTGGAAAGCCTTCGGCGCACGCCAGAAGCAGGGCTGGATCGACTTCGGCAAGCGTGTTGCCGAGGAAGTCTCCGAGATCGCCGCCATGTCCTGCGCCGAGCGCCGCGAGCTTCTGCTCAAGGGTGAAAAGAAGCTCGGACGCCTTTACAAGAAGGGCGCCATGACCACCGTCCGCCGCGAGTGGCGCGGCATCGGCGACACGGCGTATGACTTCTATGAGTGGCTTCGCATGTGGGGCATGCTCCTCGGCACGTTCTCCAAGGACCTTATCCCGGCGCTCAACTCCGTGCTGCATTACCGCTGGATGATGTCCTATCTCTGCTGTGTCGGCTTCATGGACAAGAATACCATGGGTCAGCGCGGCGCGGCTCTCAAGATGAGCCACCTTATGATCTACGACATTTTCCGCTACGTTGCCGAAAACCTTGTCCTTCAGGCGAAGGGCGATGCGAAAAACGGCAACAGTGCCGAGCTGAACAAGAAGGTCGTCCTCTTCGACGAGATGACCATGGGCCAGATCATGGCGGGCTTCCCCGACCTGATCGGTATCCCGTATCAGCTCTTCGCGGTGTTCCTGGTCTCCGAGATCGATCAGCTAACCTGCGTGCCGTACATCGACGCGGTCGAGAGCTTCGGTCTGCCGGCGGACTGCTGCCCGGTTCCGTCCTCCGAATGCGGCGCTCTGGTGCTGGATGCGCTGCCGCACATGGGCAAGTGCTTCATCTCCAGCTCCATGCCGTGCGATGGCTCCACGATGGCGTCCTCCTACATGTCCCGCCGCTTCCCGGATCTCCCGGTGTTCCATCTGTGCTTCCCCGTCCGCTACGAGGACGAAGAGACCGTGCAGTGCGCCGCCGAGGATATCAAGGCCTGCATCAAGTTCATTGAGGAGCAGACCGGCGCGAAGTGGAGCTGGGACGCTTACTTCTCCGCCATGAAGCGCTTCAACACCGAGACGAGCTACGAGCTTGAAAAGTGGGCGGTCAACCAGACGGCGTATCCGCAGATCATCGGCCCGTGCTACGAGCTGTTCCGCAAGTGGAACTATGAGATGGACGGCGGCATCGACCCGCGCATCATGAAGACCTTCAAGAAGGTCAACAAGATCATGCTCAAGGCCTATGAACGCAAGGAAGAGGCGTGGCCCGGCAAGATGAAGTACCGCGCGATCGTGTGGTCCTGCCCGGCGCACTACTACGCCAACTTCTCCAACTGGCTCGCGAACTGCTGGGGCATCAATGTTCTCGTTGAGATGGAAAGCCTCAACTTTACCAAGCCTCTCGAGACCGAGGACAAGGAAGAGGCGCTGCGCGATCTCGGCCGTCTGTACGAGCGCATGGTCATGCGCCGCCACACGAACGGCGGTTATCAGCACGTTGTTGACGAGCTCTGGAAGCAGTGCGAGATCTGGAACGTCGATCTCATCATCATGTATCAGAACGTCGCCTGCAAGAACATGGCCACCGTGCAGGGCATCCTGGACGATCAGGCGCGCGAGCAGAACCGCAAGATGATCTGGATCGAGCACGATCTGATGGATCCGCGTACCGTCTCCCGCCGCCAGATGCGCGACAAGGTGAGCGAGTACATGCGCACCGTTATGCACGCCGAGCCTGTGGATCCCACGCTGGTCGATTTCGAAGATGAGATCTGCCTGTAAAGAAAATAAATAAGAAGAAATAGAATCATTATTGGAGGGTAATTACCATGGCCAAGAAGTATTTCGCCGGATGCGATGTCGGCTCCACTTACACCAAAGCAGTCATCCTTGACGAGCAGGGAAACATTGTCGCACACACCACCATCCGCAGCAAGATCAACTCCGAGCAGTCCGCCCAGATAGCCATGCAGGAAGTCATTGACCAGGTCCCCGACCTGCATTCCTCCAAGGATCTTGAGTACCTCATCGGCACCGGCTACGGTCGCAATAAGGTCCCCTTTGCCGACGAGAACGTCTCCGAGATCAGCTGCCACGCCATGGGCGTCCACGTCACCGATCCTACCGTCAAGGCCATCATCGATATCGGCGGCCAGGACGTTAAGGGCATCAGCATCGACACCGACGGCACCGTCAAGAACTTCGCCATGAACGATAAGTGCGCCGCCGGTACCGGCCGTTTCTATGAAGCGATGGCGCGCTCCTTCGAGATGACGCTGCCGGAGTTCTCCAACCTGTCTCTCGGCGCGAAGAAC
>ERZ808240.1554-NODE-1554-length-27963-cov-18.425147_pt1 | contig 27963 bp, 21 predicted proteins | sample MGYA00521084_ERZ808240 | MGnify/ENA primary metagenome ERZ808240 (study PRJEB31516, sample SAMN03275571) | gut metagenome | biome: mammalia-associated habitat; material: feces | host: Papio cynocephalus | place: Kenya | collected 2012-08-06 ... | reverse complement strand
CCAAATGGTCGATTGTGTCAGGAAAGAAAAATATTCGTCTTACGGCAAAGAAAAAGACGAGTGTAAAAGTAAAAGCAGTAAAAGCCGGAAAGGCCAAAATTTCCTGTAAGATTGGAAAGAAAAAACTGATCTGCAAGGTGACAGTGTATGGCCAAATACCACCATGTGTAATACCGACACAAAGTCCGACCGTGACAGCAAGTGCTGCACCGACACAGCAGCCGACACAAAGTCCGGCAGTGACAGCAAGTGTGACACCGACGGCGACAGTGGCACCAAGCAGTACCCCAACGCAGACACCGGAAGTCACAAAAGTGCCGGTACGTACTCATGAACCGACAGAAAACCGTATTATGGCAGAGCCGGCAAAATATACGGAACTGCCAACAACGGATGAAAACGGTTGTGAAATTTGTTACGATGGTGGAAATGAGTTATATTATTTTTTTGGAACAACAATATTAAGAAAGTCAATAGAAAAATTAGAAATTACGACATCTGCTCAAGTACCTAAAAATGTAATTCAAAGTTACGATTTATCTGAAAAGCAGAATAAAAGTGTTATGGCATGGTATACGGATGTGGACAATAATGGTTTGTATGAAATGACGATAGGACAGGATGGAGGAGTCGTAGCAAATCCAAATTCCAGTTATTTATTTTGTGATTTAAATTTCGTTACTGGTTTTGAAAATTTGTATACAACAGATGTGGAGGACATGTCTCATATGTTTATGGGATATACAATGTATAATCAGACATTATTAGATTTAGGTGACAATTTTGATACTTATAATGTAAAATGTATGAATGGAATGTTCGCGAATTTGGGAATACGTGAAAATGACTCCAATCTTCGACTAGGCAGAGCATTTTCTTTTAAAAGTGTAGATGATGAAGTGACGTTATTTGTATATTACAGTGGGTTGGCTGTATCGGAAGGAACGATATATGTGCCGTCGGAAGAAGTTAAAGAATATTTTTTACAAGAGAAATTTTTAGCTTGGTATCATAATATTGTAGTAGAAAGCTAGGAGGAGTTTCCCATGAGAACAAAAAACATTGCAATGATTTTAACTCTGGCATTGACAGCAGGTCTCAGCCAGACAGCAGCTCCGTCGCAGGCAGCGACACCAAAGTTGAGCGCCAAAAAACTTACGATAAAGGTAGGAAAAACAGCTGCACTTAAGGTAAAGAAAACCAGTAAAAAAGCCAAATGGTCGATTGTGTCAGGAAAGAAAAATATTCGTCTTACGGCAAAGAAAAAAACGAGTGTAAAGGTAAAAGCAGTAAAAGCCGGAAAGGCGAAAATTTCCTGTAAGATTGGAAAGAAAAAGTTGGTCTGCAAGGTGACAGTGTATGGTCCGATACCACCATGTGTAGTACCGACACAAAGCCCAACCGTGACAGCAAGTGCTGCACCGACACAAAGTCCGGCCGTAACAGCAAGTGCGACACCGACGGCGACAGTGGCACCAACCAGTACACCAACACAGACGCCGATAGTGACTCCAAATTATGAAATAAAAACCATTAATACTCCAGGACCAGTTGCAGATTATGACTGTCTCCAAGTTGAACCAGCTGGATATAAAAGTTATTTTAATGGAGATGAGGGGGTAATTGGTGCACCTTGGTGCAAGGAGATTAAATTTTTTGGAACCGATATTTGGAGAAACGAAATTGAACAGATTATTATTTCCGATTCCAACAAAGTACCGAAAGAGGCATTGGGTCAATTCGATCTTTCGGAAAAACAAAACGGAAGTGTTATGGCATGGTATACGGATAAGGACAATGATGGAAAATATGAAATGACCATTGGACAAAATGGTGGAGTGGTGGCAAATGTAAATTCATCCTATTTATTTTCTTCAATAAAAAACGAAGAGGAAAATGAGCCATTTTTGGTTGGAATTGAAAATCTGGATACCTCCCATGTGGAAAATATGAGAGCAATGTTCTATTTTTCAAAAGATGGAACAAAAGAGTTTGATCTGGGGGATCAGTTTGATACGTCCAATGTGAAAGACATTTCAAATATGTTTATTGAAATGGGAGAAGGTACGTTGAAAAAGATCAGACTGGGTGCTAAATTTGATGTATCCAAGGTGGAAAAGCAAAGTGGTGCCTTTGAATATACAGGAAAACCATATGAATTGTATTGTTACGTAAAAGATGATGCAACGCGACAGTGGTTTATTGAGCATGCAGAAGATATGCGTTGGTATATAGGCTTTTATACAAGTTGGGATTATAACACGGGATATAATGATTATATTGTCAATGAGCAATCTATGGGGCTCGCAGGTATGCCTATACGTACTCATGAGCCAACGGATAACCGCATAATGGCAGAACCTGCAAAGTATACTGAACTGCCAAGTAAGGATGAAAATGGATATCCGATATCCTATGTGACAGATACCAAGAGATATTATTTCTTTGGAACAGAGATAAAACGAGACAACATTGAAGAATTAACAATAGAAACCTCCTGCAAAGTACCGGAAGAGGCGTTGGGACAATTCGATCTTTCCGAAAAACAGAATGGAAGTGTCATGGCGTGGTATACGGACAAGGATAAGGATGGATTGTACGAAATGACGATCGGCCAGGAGGGCGGAGTCGTAGCAAATCCGAATTCCAGCTATCTGTTTTGTGACTTGAGCGATATAAATGGAATGGGGAATTTGTATACAAGCGGTGTGACGGATATGTCATATATGTTTTTGGATTATGGAGCAAATGGGAAGAATAGTGCTCTTGATCTGGAAGATAATTTTGATACATCCAATGTGAAACGAATGGATGGAATGTTTGCGCATTTGGGAGCACGTAGTGAGTATTATTCTTTACGTCTAGGAAAAGCATTTACGTTTAAAGGATTAGAAAAAGTGCCTTTGTTAATTTATTACAATACTCCAACGGATTTAAGAGGCACGGTATATGTTTCTTCAGATGAGGTAAGAGATTATATAACAAATACGATAGAGGGGCGGAGTTTGGTTATGTATTATGAGGTTATACAGGAAGTGGTTATGTTTTAAAAAGTATGCTGTGCCAAAATACAGAGTAGTAAAAGGAGGGGTTCCCCATGAGAACAAAAAACATCGCAATGATTTTAACTCTGGCATTGACAGCAGGTCTCTGCCAGACAGCAGCTCCGTCGCAGGCAGCGACACCAAAGTTAAGTGCCAAAAAACTTACGATAAAGGTAGGAAAAACAGCTGCACTTAAGGTAAAGAAAACCAGTAAAAAAGCCAAATGGTCGATTGTGTCAGGAAAGAAAAATATTCGTCTTACGGCAAAGAAAAAGACGAGTGTAAAAGTAAAAGCAGTAAAAGCCGGAAAAGCAAAAATTTCCTGTAAGATTGGAAAGAAAAAACTGGTTTGCAAGGTGACAGTGTATGACCCAATACCGCCATGTGTAGTACCGACACAAAGCCCGACCGTGACGGCAAGTGCGACACCGACGGCGACAGTAGTACCAACCAACACGCCAACGCAGACTCCGGAAACTACAAAAGTACCGGTACGTACCCATGAGCCGACGGAAAACCGCATTATGGCAGAGCCGGCAAAATATACGGAACTGCCAAGTGAAGATGAAAATGGGTTGCCAATATCAAGATATTATACGAATAAAAGATATTACTTTTTTGGAACAGATGTATTGCGAAAGGATATTGAAGAACTGACATTTTCTTCCAGTGACAAGGTGCCGGAAGAGGCTGTTCAGAGTTTTGATTTGTCAGAAAAACAAAATAAAAGTGTTATGGCTTGGTATACAGATAAAGATAAAAATGGTTTGTATGAAATGACCATTGGACAGGATAAAGGCGTTGTTGCAAATTCGAATTCAGCATATTTGTGTTGTGATGTGGGACGGGTAGATGGAATAGAAAATTTGTATACGACGGGTGTAAAAGATATGAGTTATATGTTTTTCCAGTATCGGGCAGATGCACCATCTGAGAAAGCAGTCCTAGACTTGGAAGATAACTTTGACACTTCTGCAGTAGAAAATATGGATGGTATGTTTTGGTATACATCCCATATGTTTTCAGCAATTACATTACGACTTGGAAAAGCATTTCAGTTTGATAATGTAAAAAGTTCTGTGTTAGCGTTTCAACTGGGAGAATCAAGCAACAATAAGATTTTAGTTTCAAAACAGGAACAAAAGAACTTTATTATTGCTCCGGAACATAATTGTGTAGTAGATGAAGCGGGATTTGAAAAATACATTATAGTGGAATAGGTAATTACAATAGCGCTGGTATGTGTTTGCAGCAGACCAGCGCTATTAAAAAATTTTCTTGTGAACCTTTTGGCCTTCTAAAGTATCTAATATATAGAAGCGGATTAATCACTATTGTTGTCGTCTATCCCAAAATTGTTGTCGTCTGTCGCAATTTTCGTTTTTATGAGAAAAATATGATATACTTCGGTATGTCATATTTTTTTGTGCAAAAAAGCTGTATCAATACCGGTTAGAGGAGAAAGTTTTAAAATAGAGCTTATATGATTAAATAGGCCAACCGGGTGGGAGTTTGTCCGTTGCAGCTGTCTATAGATGAAATGATATTCAAGGTATGAAATACGTAACATTCTAGTGACTTATTCCAATGTATATGGTATAATAAATTAAATATGCAAAGAAAAAGAAACGACATCTTCGGATGCCGGAATGGAGGTATTCATGAACGAGAAAACAAATGCAATTCGGGATGCCAGACAGCTCGGATTGCCAAAAATGCTGCTCCTTGGTCTGCAGCATATGTTTGCGATGTTTGGTGCTACGATTTTGGTGCCAATTCTGGTAAGCAGTTATTATGGGGATGTGTCTCAGGGGAGATTGATTCAGGTTACGTTATTTTGTGCAGGAATCGGCACATTGTTTTTCCATTTAATGGCAAAATTAAAAGTTCCGGCTTTTTTGGGATCTTCCTTTGCCTTTTTGGGCGGATTTGCTACCGTGGCAAATTTTAACGATGGAAAATATGCCGGCATGAGTGGAGATGATAAACTTGCTTATGCCTGCGGAGGTATCGTGATCGCGGGCCTTTTGTATCTGATTTTGGCATTGATCATTAAATTGGTCGGAGTGAAAAAAGTAATGCGTTTTCTTCCGCCGGTAGTGACAGGACCGATCATTATCTGTATCGGACTCAATCTTGCCGGATCTGCAATCGGCAATGCTTCGATGAACTGGCCGCTTGCACTCGTTGCTCTTGTGACAATCATTATTTTCAATATATGGGGAAAAGGAATGTGGAAAATTATTCCAATTCTTATGGGCGTTGTCATTTCTTATGTGGTTGCGTGTATTTTTACCGCGTGCGGCATTCATAATGTAGATGGTTCGACGATTGTAAATCTTTCCTCGACGATGGAGGCAGACTGGATCGGTATTCCGGGATTCCAGTTTTGTAAATTTGACCTTTCGGCGATTCTTGTTATGGCGCCGATCGCATTAGCTACCATGATGGAACATATCGGCGATATTTCAGCAATTTCCGCGACAGTAGGAGAAAATTATATCGAGGATCCGGGTCTTCACCGCACATTGATCGGTGACGGTATTGCGACAAGTATCTCGGCATTGATCGGTGGACCGGCAAATACGACATATGGCGAAAATACAGGTGTATTGGAACTCAGCCGTGTTCATGATCCACGTGTCATCCGCTTGGCGGCAGTGTATGCGATTATACTTAGTTTTATACCGAAAATGGCATCGTTGATCGGATCGCTTCCGACCGCAATCATTGGTGGTGTCAGCTTCATTCTTTATGGAATGATCTCAGCGATCGGAGTGAGAAACGTTGTAGAGAATAAGGTAGATCTGACGAAATCCAGAAACTTGATTATCGCGGCAGTGATTCTTGTCAGCGGACTTGGATTTTCAGATGGTATTACATTTACGATAGCAGGAACGTCGGTAACACTTACAGGACTTGCTATTGCAGCTTTGGCAGGTATTATTTTAAATGCAATTTTGCCGGGAAAAGATTATGAATTTCAGACGGCAGTAAAGGAAACGGAGGAATAAATTATGGCAGGACAAGTTACGTATTTGGATCACCCATTGATCCAGCACAAAATTTCAAGATTGAGAGATAAGACGACAGGAACCAATGAATTTCGTTCACTGGTAGAAGAAATTGCGATGCTTATGGGATATGAAGCACTTCGCGACCTTCCGACGGAAGATGTGACGGTCGAGACACCGATTGAGACTTGCAAGACACCGATGATTGCCGGAAGAAAAATGGCAGTTGTGCCGATTCTTCGTGCCGGACTTGGTATGGTAAGCGGAATTACGGCACTTGTGCCGACCGCAAAGATCGGACATATCGGATTGTACCGCGATGAAGAAACACATGAACCGCACGAGTATTACTGCAAATTGCCGGATCCGATCGAAGAACGATTGATCGTAGTGACGGATCCAATGCTTGCGACAGGTGGTTCCGCAATTGCGGCGGTAGATTTTATCAAACAGCATGGTGGAAAAAATATTAAGTTCTTGTGCATCATTGCAGCACCGGAAGGTGTAAAACGACTTCAGGAAGCACATCCGGATATTCAGATCTATGTAGGACATTTGGATCGTGAATTGAACGAAGCGGCGTATATCTGTCCGGGACTTGGTGATGCCGGCGACCGTATTTTCGGAACAAAATAATATATACCGGGGGAATGCAACATGGTATTGGACTGGAATAAATATGTAGAGACAGCAAGACAGGTATCTGCAGAGGGGTGTGTGCTTTTGAAAAATGAAGCGCACACACTGCCATTGCAGGAGGGCTGCCGTGTCGCTGTATTTGGAAGAATTCAAAACAATTACTATAAAAGTGGAACGGGTTCCGGTGGAATGGTAAATGTTTCCAGTGTGACCGGGATTTTGGATGCGCTGCGGGAAGAGCCAGGGCTAAGTGTGGATGAAACCGTACGCGAAACCTATGAGAAATGGGAAAAAGAAAACCCGTTTGATGAGGGAATCGGCTGGGCAAATGAGCCGTGGTCGCAGGTGGAGATGCCGCTGGAAGAAGAGTTTGTCCGCGACGCATCACTCCGAAATAACACGGCATTGGTAATTATTGGAAGGACGGCCGGCGAGGACCGCGATAATGTCGATGCCGAAGGAGCCTATCAGCTTTCAAAGCGGGAGATTGATATGATCGAAAAAGTGACGTCGTATTTTGAGAAAACGGCGGTGCTTTTCAATATCGGAAGTATCATTGATCTGTCGCACCCATGTCTGCAGGCCTGCCAGGCGCAGATGATCGTGTGGCAGGGAGGCATGGTCGGCGGTTATGGTGTCGCCGATGTGCTGACCGGAAGAGTGTCCCCTTGTGGACATTTGACCGATACGATTGCAAAAAAAGTAGAGAATTACCCATCCTCGCCTTATTTTGGCGGCGAAGACAAAAACTTTTATGTGGAAGACATTTATGTCGGCTACCGGTATTTTGAAACGGTGGCAAAAGAAGAAGTGCTGTATCCGTTTGGTTATGGCCTTTCTTATACGGCATTTCGCGATACCTGCATCGATTTTTCCATTCGGGAAGACTTCGGATGTGAGATTCAGGTTCAGGTAAAAAACATCGGAAAAACCGCGGGAAAACACGTGGTTCAAGCATATGCGGAAGCTCCCCAGGGAAAACTCGGTAAGCCCGCCCGCAGTCTTTGCGGATTTGCAAAAACGGGTGTGATCGAACCGGGTGAAAAAGAAATGGTAAAAATATCCATTCCGTTTTCTGCCCTTGCATCGTATGACGATTCCGGAGTTACCGGTGCGCCGTATTGTATGGTACTTGAACCGGGGACATACCGGATTTATGTGGGTTCCGATGTCCGTAATGCGGAAGAAGGCGCAAATTTTGAGATCATTCAGCAGAAAGTGATCGAAAAACTGGAACAGGCACTTGCGCCGGTTGAGGCATTTGACCGCTTTAAAATAGAAAAAGATGGAAACGGCAAATTTGAACTGACGCATGAAGCGGTTCCGACAGGCGAAAAACAGGAAGTGAAAAAACGCGAGGAAAATCTGCCGGAAGAGATTGCATACACGGGAGACAACGGGTATGTGCTGAAAGATGTGGCAGATGGAAAAATCACGATGGAGGAATTTGTCGCACAGTTTTCTGACGAGGATCTGTCGTGCATCGTGCGCGGAGAAGGCATGGGAAGTCCGAAAGTGACACCGGGAACGGCTGCTGCATATGGCGGCGTTTCGGAGCATTTGAAAAAAATGGGAATCCCTTGCGGCTGTTGTTCTGACGGCCCATCGGGAATGCGTATTGACTGCGGAAAGAAAGCGTTCAGTCTGCCAAATGGAACATTGATCGCCTGCACGTGGAATACGGCGTTAGTCGAGCAATTGTTTGAATGCCTGGGACTGGAAATGATTTCCAATAAAATCGACAATATTTTAGGACCGGGAATCAATATTCACAGACATCCGTTAAATGGGCGAAATTTTGAATATTTTTCAGAAGATCCTCTTGTTTCCGGTAAGATGGCTGCGGCGGAACTCCGTGGTTTGAAAAAGCAGGGAGTGACCGGAACACTCAAACATTTTGCCGCCAATAATCAGGAAAAGAAACGACATGACGTGGATTCAATCGTTTCGGAGCGCGCCCTTCGTGAAATTTATCTGAAAGGTTTTGAGATTGCGGTAAAAGAGGCGCAGGCGGATTCGATCATGACGACGTATGGGCGTTTGAACGGAGTCTGGACTGCCGGAAGATACGAATTAAATACAACCATTTTGCGTAACCAATGGGGCTTTACCGGTATCGTGATGACGGACTGGTGGGCGAAGATCAATAACCAATCCGGGACAAAAGGTGTCGGAAACGACTTTGCATCCATGGTGCGCGCGCAAAATGATATTTATATGGTGTGTCCGCAGGGCGACGAAAACCGCACAGACGATAATACCTTAAAAGAGCTTGCGGCCGGCACATTGACACGCGGCGAATTGCAGCGAAGTGCCGCCAATATCTGCCGCCAGCTTATGAGCCTTCCGGCATTTGCAAGGATGAATGGCGAAGCGGAGACAGTGGAAATTCTCCATAAGCCGGAAGATAAGTCAGACTTTAATATGGAAGATATTGTATATTATACATTTGACGAAAAGGGCGAGATCCCGATGGATGGAATCGATACCTCAAAGGGCAGCAGTTTCGTATTTGCGATTGATGTGCCGACCGGTCATCTGTATGATCTGCATATCGAGTATTCCTCAGAATCCGGGGAACTGGCGCAGATTCCAATGACGATTTTCAGTCAGAGTGTGCCGGTTGGTGTCGTGACGTTCAACGGAACGGACGGTGAGACTCGGACTATCGATAAGAAGGTTTATATGGCGACGCAGTATATCGTTGTACGCTTGTATTTTGTGCAGAGCGGTGTGAAGATTCACAAATTTATCTTCACTAATACTGGGAAAAATATACAACAGAATGTCGCAGAACTTGACGGAAATCCGGAGTTTGATTTTGCGTTACGTTAATAAAGGAGGACGACAATGGAAATTTTACTTGGCATTATTGTGATTCTGCTGGTTATTTCCAATGTATATCTGATGATAGCGATGCAGCGCCAAAACCGGAAACCGGAGATCAATCCGCAGATTGAGGAGATCCGGCGGGAAGTCGCCGGACTGCAGCGGATGTTTACCGGGGTGAAAACCCGCGGAATCTGGGGTGAATGGCAGCTGGGAAGCATTCTTGATGAGACACTTACTCCCGATCAATATGAGACGGAGTGCATGGTAATTCCGGGACGAACTACACGTGTAGAATATGCGGTGAAACTTCCCGGAAGATACGAAGAACCGGTATATCTTCCGATTGACTCGAAGTTTCCATTGGATGCGTATCTTCAATACGAAGAGGCGTTGCAGAGTGGAAACAGGGAAATGGCGGAAGATGTGGCAATCGTATTTAAAAACCGCGTGAAATCATTTGCGAAAGACATTCATGATAAGTACATTTTGCCGCCGTATACGACAGATTTTGCCGTGTTGTTTTTTCCAATCGAGGCGATTTATGTGGCATCGGTAAAACTTGGGTTGGCGCAGGAATTGATGCGGCTTTACAAGGTAACGATGGCTTCGCCGGCGAGTATCGGAGTGCTATTAAATAGTTTGCAGATGGGATTCCGCACGCTTGAGATTCAGGAAAAGAGCGGCGATGTGTGGCGTGTTTTGACGGAAGTGCGCTCGGAGGTGGACAATTACGAGGAAGTTTTGCTGAATCTCCAGAAAAGATTAGAGCAGTCGGAAAAGGAACTCGACATGCTTGTCGGCAGGCGTACGAGAATGCTGAAGAAAAAATTAGAAATGTTAGATGATACAGACTGGCAGTAAAGATAAGCCTCCCTGAGTTCGATTCAGGGAGGCTTGTTTTTGTCAGGCTTTTACTTTTTTCGTATTTGAGGCTTTGCCATATACGGTTTTCGTCTTTCCGTTTACTTTTGTTTTAACAAATGCTTTGATATAGAAGGACGTTGTCGCCTTTTTCTTTAATTTGATCGTAAATTTTGTCGTCTTTGCGGAGACATTTTTCACTTTCACAAATTTGATCTTTTTGGCTTTTTTTGCTTTTGTACCATTTTTTACCACCTTTTTGTAAATGGTATAACCGGAAGCACCTTTTACTTTTTTCCATGTAAGAGTAGCTTTTGCTTTTTTCTTCTTAACGGAAGTAAGTTTGACTTTTCCTACACTGACTTTCGCAGGTGCCTGGGTAGAAGGCGCGATTACGGCTGCTTCAGGAACCGGTGCCGGGGTGCTTGTCGGTACAACGGACATGCCTAAAAGTACGAGTGCATTTGTATTTCCGCTTGCAGCAAGTGCTTTTTTCGTGGAATCGCCGACGCCTTCAAACGCGGAAGAAGCGATGGTGGTGTCGGATGGAATATTGATTTCTTTCAAGTTTGGTACATTTTTGAAAGCATCGTCGCCAATGTGTTTGAGGGACTGCGGAAGCTGCACTTTTTCGAGGTTTCCACATTTTTCAAACGTTCCTTTTTCAATGGTAGTAAGTCCTTCGGAAAAGTATACATTGTGGATCTGCGCGCAGTTAAATGCATATTCGCCCAATGTGTAATTGGTGTTTGAGGAAACTTCTACCTGTAAAATATTTCCACAACTTGCAAAGGCATAGGAGCCAATGCTTGTGACGGAACCTTTCAATACGATGTAGTGAATGCCACTATTGTAAAATGCGTGGTCTCCGATCGTGGAGATCGAACCGGTGTCGCTTACGGTAAAGTCGCTGATGTTCGCGGTTTTTTCTACCGCATAATTTCCGAGGCGGTTGATGGTTCCGTTGATGGTAATCGAATGAACCTGGGTGCAGGAAAATGCGTAGTCATCGATGTTATCGACGGAAGCTCCGACAGCAAGTGTAAAGTCGAGGAAGTTAGGTGTGTTGGCAAATGCATATTTTCCAATTTTATCCATATGACTGACGATGGTAATGCTCTTGATTTTGGAATCTTTAAATGCATTGTCTTCAATGGTTTTCAAAGAAACCGGCAGAGTATCGGAAAGTTCCGGTTTTTCTTGGGATATCCCAGTGTTTCCGGTATCAATTTCCGGGGTTTCCAGTACAGGTATATCGATGGAACCGGTTTCAATTTCACCCGCGATTGGCTGCGCAATAATTTCCTTGATTTTGGAATTCGAATAACTTTTTACATATTCTACCGACGAAGCAGCAAAGGTTTTGGATCCAATGATCGAGATGCTGTCGGGAAGGTATACGGTCAAGCAGTTTGTTTTTCCACAAAATGCGGCGTCAATTGCGCGGACCGGGATTCCATTGAGTTCATAAGGAACGACGATGGAAGAGGCATTGTAGAGGCCGTCAAATCCCGTGATCGTATAAACCCCATTTACATATTCTGCCTGAAACAGAGAACTATCTGTCATTTCAAAGGAATCATTGTTTTCCGCTGCTTGAACGGCAACCCTGCTCTCCGGCATGACAGCGAGTGAGCTGATGACAAGGGCGGTTGAAAGGGTAATGCTGCCCAGTAATTTCGTGAATCGTTTCATTTTTCTTTTTCCTCCTTTAGCGGTATAAATCGGTTACATAAACAAAGCATCGGCAAGGGAGAGCCCGGCAGATTTCTTTGGCGCGCATGGCTTCTTTCTCGCTTTCGTAAATGCCAAAGACGGTCGGACCGCTTCCGCTCATCAGAGCGCCCATTGCGCCATTTTCCATCATGGTCTGTTTGATGAGGGCAATGTCGGGATGCGCCGGAATGGTAACGGTTTCCAGTATGTTTGCCATATTATCGCAGAGCCCCTGCAGGTCTCTTTTCCGAATGCACTCGATCATTGTGTCGATATCCGGATGTTCGGTCGTTTCGTCGAGCACAAGATTGGAATAGACAAATTTTGTCGACACATGGAAGGCCGGTTTGGCAATCAGTACATGACAAGATGGCGCAGCCGGAAGAGGCGACAATATTTCACCGATTCCTTCAGATAGTGCCGTTCCCTTTTGAATGCAGTAAGGAATGTCGGCGCCAAGTTTCACTCCGCGTTCTTTCAGATCTTCGTCGGAGAGACCAAGGTCGAAGAGGCGGTTCATTGCGATCATGCACGAAGCGGCATCGGTACTTCCACCCGCCATACCGGCGGCAACCGGAATCCGTTTATCGAGCGTGATCGACACTCCTTCGGAAATTCCAAACTCTTCCATTAGCAGTTTCGCACTTTTGTAGACAAGGTTGTCTTCGTTGACGGGAAGAAAATGGAGATTTGTGGTCAGACTGATGTCTGGCGTTTTTGTCTTTTTTAATGTCAAACGGTCAAAGAGCCGTATGCTTTGCATGATCATTTTTACTTCATGATAGCCGTCATCGCGGCGGCGAATAACATCCAAACCGAGATTGATCTTGGCTGGAGCATTGATCCATGTGGAATCCATGTGTATCCCCCTTACATTAATGTTATTTAGTAATGATTCAGGCTCTCTCCACAGTCGCATTTCGAACACTTCGTATTCTTTCTCGCCTTTGGCAAGGCTAAAAATGCTCATATGTGGAGGGGGAGCCCTATTAGGCTCCCAATGTATGGAAATTAAAGTCTCTTACGTGCAAGCACGACGATTCATTGATTTCCATACATTAGAGCCTGAATAGTTACGTTATTATTAAACTATTATAACATGGAAAAGTTGTTTTCGCAATTTATAACGTTATGGTTTCCCTGTATAACGAGAAAAATTTTGGAAATACTAGTATTTGAGTAATTCATCAGGAGGGTATTATGAAAGTTTTAAAATGTTGTTTATTTGGAGCGGCGGTTTTGGGAGTATGTGTGCTGATGCATTTTTACGGAGAAGCTACGGCGGCAAAGGAAATGCAGGAAGATATCGCAAAAGAAGTAATTCGTCTTCATGTTGTGGCAAACAGTGATCTCGAAATGGACCAAAAACTAAAGCTGGAAGTGAAGGAAGAAATTGTAAAAATGCTGCGCAAAAAAGTGAAGAAGAGTGATTCGGTGGAAGCAGCGGCTCTTGTGATTCAGGCGCAGATCCCGGAAATTGAGCAATGTGCGGCAAATTACATAGAGAAAAAAGGATATGATTATCCGGTTACGGCGACACTGGAAAACTGCTATTTTCCGGTAAAACAGTATGGTGACATGGTGTTTCCGGCGGGAAATTATAATGCATTAAATGTGCGAATCGGTGAGGCGACTGGGAAAAATTGGTGGTGTATCTTGTATCCTACGTTGTGTTTTGTGGATAGTACGTACCAGACAGTTCCAGATGAGTCGAAAGAGAAATTGAAAGAAAATCTGACGGAAGAGGAGTACGATATGCTGCTCGAAGGCGGCGAAAATGTGGAGTATGGGTTCTGGCTGTGGGAATGGTTTCGATAGGTATTCAATGTAGTTTTTCGCACAGGAACTATCCTTGAATTATAGAGTAAGGGGAGATTTGTGAGCGGAGGTGGGCGGGACGCAGTCGCTGGATCGAGAGGGGACTGGCACACGTCAGAGAAGAAAAGGAAGGAAATGACGTGTGCGCAAGGACGAGGTGGGCGGATCGAGAGAAGTTTGGCACACGTCAGAGAAGAAAAGGAAGAAAATGACGTGTGCGGAAGGACGAGGTGGGCGGATCGAGAGGAGTTTGGCACACGTCAGAGAAGAAAAGAAAGAAAATGACGTGTGCGGAAGGACGAGGTGGGCGGATCGAGAGGAGTTTGGCACACGTCAGAGAAGAAAAGAAAGAAAATGACGTGTGCGGAAGGACGAGGTGGGCGGATCGAGAGGAGTTTGGCACACGTCAGTGAAGGAAAGGAAAGAAACGACGTGTGCGGAAGGACGCAGTCGCCGGATCGAGAGGAGACTGGCACACGTCAGAGAAGAAAAGGAAGGAAATGACGTGTGCGGAAGGACGCAGTCGCCGATGAAAGAGGAGTGCGGCACACACCAAAAAAGAAAAAAGCAAGAAGTTCTCAAGAAAAACAGGAAAAGGGACGAAATATATAATACAACAGGTAACTATTCAGGATCAATGTGTGGAAAACAATGAATCGTTACCATACAGGGTTACTAAAAAAACGAAAGTGAGTGAGAAATCCATGGTGATCAATCCAAACAAGATTTCCATTGACTTTAAAGACACCCCTTATGCAAAGGAAAGTGGGGCGTCGGTACAGATTGCCAGGGACGGCAGCATTTCCAATTATGGAATTGAGTATACAAAGGATTGTGCGGTACAAAAGGAAATGGACTCCAATATGATATATACCGGCACAACTCAAAATGAGATCGTGAGTGATGTGGTGAAGAATCTTCCGGAAAATAATTTTGATCCGGCAGATTTTATCAGCCAGAGTATCAATGGCGAGGATGCCAAAGATATTGAGGATGAAGGGACAATTTTGGAAGAGTACGTCGACTCGACATTGGAGCGGGCGATAGAAAAGGTAAAGACGGAGCGAAAAGCCAATGCGGAGGCGCTGGGTAAGCAGGTAGAAAAGGAAGAAGAAAAGCAGGAATTTTCCGATGAACTGCAAGCACAGATCGAACTTGCGGCGCAGATGGCGGCAAGGGCTCCGGAACTTAGCGATGAAGCGATAAAATATTACATAGAGCAGGAAGCGGATCTGACACCGGCAGCAGTTGGAAATAGTGCTAGTGTGACTTCCATGCCGGCGGTGGCACAGCAGCGGGCTTCTTACGAAGAAATGAAGCCGCAGATCGACCATATATTGGAAGAAAACGGACTGCAGGGAAATGACAGCGCCGAAGAAGCAGCGAAATTTCTGTATGAAGAAGATATTCCGGTGACGGCAGAAAATATAGAAAAATATACCAAATGGCAGGAGACAAAAGATCTGCCGGAGGAGATCATTCAAGAGCGTATTCAGGATGCTGTGCGGGAAGGAACGGTTCCACAGCAGGCAGATATCAGCAAAATCTCATATGAGGAAGCCGCCGAGAAATGGGAGAATCTGAAAAATGTAACAGACGAAGAAATTCGGGCATTTTATCCGGAAGAGGCCGCCTTTATCACGGCAAAACGCCAGCTGGAAGAAATCCGGTTGAAAATGACAACGGAAGCCGCCGGAACGATGGAGCGCAAGGGCATTCACGTGGATATCTCGAACCTTGCGCAGGTAGTGGAAGAACTGAAGCAGATGGAGCAGGAAGCCTGTCAGAAAATATTCGATGAGCAGGGAATTGCGTGTGGACAGGATCAACTTGACCAGATGGCAGAGACATTGCGGGCAAAAGACCAGATTTGGCAGGCACCGGCAAGTGTACTGGGAAAAACGATCGGGCAGGCGGATCAGACCACATTGCAGGAAATGTCAGAAATTTCCAGTGTCGAAGCGAATGAGCAGCTGGCAAAAAATTATGAGGCTGTGGGAACGCAGGTGCGGAGAGATCTGGGTGATTCGATAATAAAAGCATTTCAAAATGTCGACGCGATATTAGATGATCTGGGACTTGACCGGACATCGGCAAATCAGAGGGCAGTTCGGATCCTTGCATACAATCAGATGGAGATTACAAAAGAGTCCGTGCTTTCGATGAAAGATTACGATGCCAAAGTGACTTCGGTGTTAGAGCAGATGAAACCGGCGGCCGTGGCGAAGATGATCGAAAAGCAGGAAAATCCATTGGAAATGACAATGGATGAGATCGAGGCGGCGCTTCAGGAAATTCAGGAAGAATTGCCGGATGACGACACGACATTGCGGAAATATTTGTGGAAACTTGATCATAAAGGTGACATTACGCCGGAAGAGCGAAAAAGTATGATTGGTATTTACCGATTGATCGATAAAGTAGAAAAAAGTGATGGAGCCGTAATCGGGCAATTGGTAAAAGAAGGAAGAGAATTGACATTTTCCTCGCTTTTGTCGGCAGTTCGCACCAGACGGGCAGAAGGAAAAGAATTTGCAATTGATGACGACTTCGGAAGTCTGGAAAGTCAGCAAAGCAAGGGCGAAACAATCAGCGAACAGATCGGCGCGGCATTTGGAAGCCAAGTGATACGCCGGTTGAAAAAAGAATTGTCGCCGGAAGCATTGCGTCAGGCAGGTGAAGATGCGACATGTGAGCAGGTTCTCGAAGCTTGCGCAACACCGAAAAGTCAGGCAGAAGACGCAGCATATTATGAGGCATTGGCACAGAATATCCGCGAGACGGCGGCATTGAGTGACGACAGCATACAAGAGTGTCTGGAGGCGGCAGGGATTCCTGCTACGCTGCAGAACATCCGCGAGATGAAGCGGTATCTGGCAAGAGAAATGCCGGAAAATGATGCCTTGTTTACCCAGGAAGAAAGTGAAGCGGTCATTGAGGCACTTGATCAGCCGGAAGAATTGGAAGGGTTGCTAGATACACTGGACAATGAACATTTAGCAAAGGTCGAGAGCCGGAAACAGGCAGAAGACATTACCTATGATACGCTGCAGAATTTGATACAGATGGCGGGAAGCATTTCTTTTTACCATCAGATGCGGCAGCAGACAAATACATTTTCCGTGCCGATTGTGACAGAAAAAGGAGTTACATCCTGTAATGTAACGGTTTTGCAGGGCAGCGAAGCGGAAAAAGGAACCGTTGAGATCTCATTGCATTCGGATACTTTCGGAAAAATGCAGGCGACATTTAAAGTGACCGGCGACCGGGTCAGCGGATTTGTGACCTGCGAAGACGGACAGGATGTCAGTGAACTCACGCAGAATATTGAAAAGGACTTGGAAATGAATGGATTTGCGATGGAGCGCATGGATGTGGCAAAGGGCGCCAGACATTCATTTCATGTAGGAGATAAAGAAAAAACAGCAAATAGCAGACTGTATCAGGTGGCAAAAATTGTGGTTACCAATGTGCAGAGAAAGGAAGTAACTTTATGAAAATAAATACAAACATATCGGCTCTTACAGCAACAGGAAATTTACATCGGACAGAGGATAAAATAACGACAAGTTTGACAAGGCTTTCCTCGGGATACCGCATCAACAAGGCGGCTGACGATGCTGCAGGAATGGCAATTTCTCAGAAAATGCATGCGCAGATCCGCGGACTTCAGCGCGCCTCCCGCAATGGTTCCGATGGAATTTCGTTTATTCAGACGGCAGAGGGAGCATTGACGGAAGTCGAAGCGATGCTGCAGCGATGCCGTGAACTTTCCGTGCAGGCAGCAAACGATGTGACAACATTGGATGATAAAAAAGCGATTCAGAAGGAAATCGAGGCATTGATGAGCGAGATCGACCGCCTTGCTTCGGATACCGAATTTAATACAAAAAGCATTTTGGATGGAACCTGCTGCCGCCAGACATCTTCCAGTAATACAGGCGTAAGCGTTATTTCCATGACAGATGATGTCGCATTGACAACATACAGTCTGTCAATTACACAGGAAGCGACCAAGACCAGCGTAACTTCGGGTGCACTTACAATGGCTGCGACAGATGTATTTACAGAAGATGGAAAAGTGCAGATCAATGGACAGAGCATTGAGATTAAAAAAGGTGAGACATTGGAAGAAGCCTATGCTAGAATTCGGGATTGTTGCGAGAGCATGAATATTGATGTGCTTCCGGTCAATGGAACCGACGCAGATGGAAATCCGCAGGAAGTACCGCTCAATGCCGCTTCCAGTTTGTATTTCGAGTCGAAAATTTATGGTGCATCCAGAAATATTGAAATTACAACAGACAATCCGGAACTTGCGAAAAAACTTGGTGTAGATGGTGCTACGATCACGCAGGGAAAAGATGCCGTTGTAGCATTGGACACGACTTCCGGATTTTCCAAAACAGCGACTACATTTGTAGAAGGAAATCGTGTGACCGTATCGGATCGCGGCGGTTTTGAAATTGTCTTTGATGTAGCCGGGGCAGAGGCAGGAACAGACGCCGATGTGACGGTACTTGATGCCGGATTTGTAGCCATTCAGATCGGTTCCAATGAGGGACAGGATATCGACATTTCGATTCCGGCAGTTACTTGTGAGTCATTGAATATTCAGTATTGCAACGTATGTACACACGATGGTGCACAGGAATGCATTACCCTTTTTGATGAAGCAATCAATCAGGTATCGGCAGTGCGCGCAAAACTGGGTGCGTACGAAAACCGTTTGGATTCAGCAACATCAAGTCTGGACACGACTTCCCAGAATTTGACAGAAGCATGTTCCCGTATCGAGGATGTGGATATGGCAGAAGAAATGACAGAATATACACAGCTTACGGTGCTCAGCCAGGCAGGTACTTCTATGCTGGCACAGGCAAATAACCGTCCACAGACGATTTTGCAGCTGCTTCAGGGCTGATTTTGATACATAGCGAAAGAAAATGGTGAGTGCGATGGAAAAAGAAAAATTAAATGCTTATGCAGCGCGTGTATCACAGGCAAACCGCAGTGAGCTGGTGGTGATCATGTACGAAGCATTTTTGGATAGTGTTAAAGAGGGCGATGCGCAGATGAAACAGGGCGACATGCCGGCATGCCGCCGTGAGATCGAGCGCGCCAGAGGACTTTTGACGGAATTGATGGGAAGTCTTGATTTTCAATACGAAATTTCCTTTTATCTCCGCCGGCTGTACATCTATTCGTATCACGAATTGTGTCAGGGAATGGCACTCCGCGACAGCGAACGATTTGCGCACGCTACGCATGTGATGGAAAGACTTCTTCCATCATTCCGCGAGGTCGCAAAGCAAGATACGTCGGAGGCGGTTATGAAAAATGTACAGCAGATTTACGCCGGACTTACGTATGGCAGAGGAAGCCTGAACGAAACGATCGGCGTCGATATCGGCAAAAACCGTGGATTTGAAGCGTAACTGCTAAAGAGAACGGTGTTCTTTTCGATATTGGTTTGGAGTCATATTTTCATGTTGCTTAAATTGACGGCAGAAATGCTCCACATTCCGATAGCCGCAGGCAAAACTGATTTCCTGTATGCTGTCGGAGGTGCGGCTGAGAAGCACTTTTGAGTGCTCAAGACGACTTTCAATTACTTCATTTATGCAGGAAATGTGTGCGAATGCCTTGTATTGTTTTTGCAGGGCGCGCACACTTAAATTTACATATTCTGCCATATGCTCTAATGTCCAGTCAAATTCCGGGTGGGCATAAATATTATTTCTAAGATCAATCAAACGATCGCGGTATCGCGATAAATCCGTATTCAAAAAAGCATAATCGTGAAGCCGGTGGAAGATAATGTGCATCAACTCTTCCAAAACCAGCTGGCGGCTATTGTGATTCCAATAATTTTCATTGGCTACGGCAATAAAATATTGCTGATAGCAGCCGAAATCCGGGCAGAAAATAGGTACGCCAAAAGGAATGTACCCTTCCGTAAAAAGTGCTTCATCGCAGTTGAAACGAATCCACGTATATAAAAGTTTGCCGGATTTTGCACGATAGTGAATATGCTGCCCAGGCTTGTATAAGATACAGTGGTGCTCCGGAAATTCCTGCATTTCTCCATTTACTTCAGCAATGATCGGAGAGTCAAATAACATAATTTCATACTCCCCTTCTGCAAAAAACAGATTATCAACGAAATCTTCCGGCATCTCCTGGTCGACCATCGCGTAGATTACTTTTATCATAGACAAGACCTCCATTTATGCGCATTATATCAATATTTATAATAAAAATCAATAATCAATTGAATTTTTAAAATATAAGCGTGCCAGATATATCAAAAAACAGAGTGAATAGATCATTGTGTTGAAAGAGAGAACGCAGTAAGATAGAGATAACAAATTTGAAAAAAATAAGGAGGTTTACTTTATGAAGAGAAAGTTGAGCTGCATTGTGTTATCCACAGCGCTTGTTGTTTCTTTGGTGGCCGGAGCAGGTGGAGAAGATGCGATGGCAGCAAAGAAAGCAAAACTTGGTACAAAGAAAATTACATTGACACAAGGCAAGAGTAAAGTGATCAAAGTAAAGAACAAAAAGAAAGGCTGCCGTTATACATTTTCTTCCAATAAAAAGAAAGTAGCAACGGTAACCAAAAAAGGAAAGGTTAAGGCGGTAGCTGCGGGGACAGCGAAAATTACCGTCAAAGAAGTATCAAAGAAAGGTAAGAAACGGAAAATTGGTGTGGTAAAGGTTCTGGTAAAAAAGAACAGCCAGACGACAGTTACACCGCAAACTTCCACAAATCCACAGACATCAACGACATCGGGAGGAACAGACGTGACAGCAACACCAAAGGCATCGGAAGCACCGAAAGCATCTGCAACGCCAAGTACAAAACCACAGGAATCCAAAGAGCCGACCAAAGGAACAAAATCGGTATCGGTATATTTGGATGAGATTACAGAGGCAAATAAAATTGCCGAAGTAAATGGACCGGGATTGGATCCGACGGCAGCTCCGACAGAGGCGCCTGCAGGGGAGGCGACACCGGAACCTACACCGGCAGTTCTAGTAAATGCCACGATGGAAGATGACAGTACAGAACCAATCGAAAAACGTGGAAATGCTTCTATATCTGTCGTAGAAGATGGTGCCAATGGCACAAGCAAGAGTGTAAAAGTGACAGACCGTTCGGCAGACTGGCACGGAGCATCTATTGATGTAACTTCCTTTGCAGAGACAGATAACGATTATGAAATTACATTTTATGCGAAACAGTCTACAGGAGAAGACAGTAAAATCGATCTTTCCATGCAGTATGTCAACGCAAGTGGAGAGACGAGATATGATGGAATCAAGACATTTGATCTGCCAAATGACACATGGACAAAATGTGAAGCAAAAATGAATGTTCCGGAACATAATGGACAGATCATAATTTACTGGCAGTCCGTATATAATACAAACAATTATATGGATTTCTGTCTGGACGAAGTGTCAATCAGCGGTGTGGCAAAAGCAGCCGCAGGTGTTGATTATCCGGATCTTTCCCTTGGTTTGGGTAAAACATCCGTAAGCAATCCAATCATGACTTCCCGTTTGACGGCAGATCCATACGCAATGGAATATAATGGAAGAATCTATGTGTATGGTACAAACGATTCCCAGCAGTATGAGAAAACTCCGGATGCAGACAATAACTATTCAAAGATTAATACAATTAATGTATATTCATCCGCTGACATGGTAAACTGGACAGATCATGGTGCAATTCAGGCAGCAGGCTCAAAGGGAGCAGCAAAATGGGCATCAAATTCCTGGGCACCGGCAGCATGTCATAAGACAATTAATGGAAAAGAAAAATTCTTCCTGTATTTCGCTGACAATGGCAGTGGAATTGGAGTATTGGAAGCAGACAGCCCAACAGGTCCATGGAGAGATCCAATTGGAAAACAGCTGATCAGCCGCGAGACTCCGGGATGTTCCGGATCCGAGATTGGCTGGTTGTTTGACCCAGCTGTATTGGTTGATGATGACGGAACCGGATATCTGTACTTTGGAGGAATCGGTGATACAACAGACAAGCCGGAAGATTTTATCAAAAATCCAAAATGCGGAAGAGTTGTAAAACTTGCAGAGGATATGGTAAGTCTGGCTGGTGACCCTGTTACAATTGACGCACCATATATGTTTGAAGATTCCGGAATCAATAAAATCGGAGACAAATATTATTATAGTTACTGTACAAACTGGACAAACTTCTCCGGACGTGATGAAAATGTACCGACAGCAAATATCGCCGTAATGGAAAGTGATAATCCAATGACAGGATTCAAATTTGTCGGCTGTGTAATGAAAAATCCGGGAACTTATTTCGGAGCAAGTGGAAATAACCATCACTGCTTTGCAGAGTTTAAAGGAACTTGGTATGCCTTCTATCATACAAAGAAAGATACACTGGCATTGGGAACCAAAGGCGATTACAGAACTACTTATGCAGATATCTTGAATTTGGGAGAAAATGGAAACTTCACAAACAAAGATGGTTCAGTGGCAGACACAAAAATGACAGCAGCAGGTGTAACCGCAGTTGGAACCGTAAATCCTTATAATACGATAGAAGCTGAATCCTTCGCAATTGCAAACCAGGTAGGAACGATTGCTAATAATGAAGCAAGTTCAAATGCATTGTGGAATGGTGCAAATTATTCTCTTTACAATACAGAAGTAGGAAGTTATATCGGAGTGGCAAATGTAGACTTTGGCGACGAAGGAGCTTCTACAGTAAGCATGAAACTGAGTGACACTTCCATGACGGAATACAAAGAATGCGTCGCTGCACTTAATAAGAAAGTAACCGGCGAGCATACGGTATACTTTGTATTTGAAAAGACAAATGTTTTGACAGATAGTTGGAAATTTGATAAATAAAAAATAAGAGGCAATACTCTTACCCCTAATCTTTTTCAAAATTATAGGTTTTCCTTACAAAAGATAACAAAGGAGCTGTGTAAATGATACGCAGCTCCTTTCACAGTATAATTAAATCCCCTAGCGGGAAAGAATTTCATTTCCGGTTTCTGTAATAACCAACGTGTATTCCCATTGGGCTGAAGGTTTCCCATCATCGGTGTAAATCGTCCATCCGTCGTCCTCATCGCAGTAAACATCGGAAGTTCCCATGTTGATCATTGGTTCAATGGTAATCGTCATACCCGGGACAAGAAGCATTCCGGTTCCCGGTTCGCCGATGTGTGGAACCCACGGCTCCTCGTGGAATTCTACGCCGACACCATGTCCGCCGATTTCTACGACAACGCTGTAGCCATTTTCTTTGGCACGTTTATTGATCGCATATCCAAAATCACCCAATGTCGTCCAAGGTTTCGCAATGCCGACCGCTTCGTCGAGACATTCTTTCGTTACCTGAACCAGTTTTTTCTTCTCTTCGCTTACTTCACCAATCAAAAACATACGGGAAGCATCGCCATAAAATCCGTCTACAATTGTAGTGCAATCCACATTCACAATATCGCCGCTCTGTAAAATCCGCTTTGAATCCGGGATTCCGTGACAGACAACGTCATCAATGGAAGTACACACATTTTTCGGATAACCCTGATAGCCGAGGCAGGCACAGATGCCGCCAAGTTCTGCGGTTCGTTTGGCTACAACGTCGTCGATTTCCTGCGTCGACACGCCCTCGCCGATCATTTCTGCGACGGAATCAAGGACCATCGAGTTGATCTCACCGGCTTTGCGTATGCCTTCAATCTGCGCCGGTGTCTTGATGATGCTGCGAGGCGGTTCCTCTGCATGTGGATATGTCAGCATATAATGTTCAATTTTTTCGTCAAATGCCATATGGCAGCTTTTATATTTTCTGCCGCTGCCACACCAGCAAGCGTCATTTCTACCTAATTTCACGATTCTGTCATCTTCTTTCTTTTAATAATGTATACATTTCTTTTAATAATGCTACTGTATGTGTAATTGCCTGCTTGGCAAAGGTTGGATAATCCATGTGGCCGGAGTTGTCTGCTTTGTCGGAGATTGCGCGTATGATCAGAAATGGAACATGATTCAAATAAGCCACTTGTGCCATCGCAGCCCCTTCCATCTCGGCGCAGTCACCTTCAAACGTATCGATCAAATATTGTTTTTTCTCACCGTCTGCGATGAACTGGTCACCGCTTACTACTTTTCCAATATGACAAATTATGTCAGAATTTGCTTTTTCGCATGCCTCTTTTGCCAGTTTGACAAGGGTTTCATCTGCGGCAAAAATAGATTTATCCATCTGCGGGATAATACCGACCGGATCTCCGAGTGGAGAAACATCCATGTCATGCTGCTGCGCACAGCGGGAAAGCACAATGTCACCAATTTCCAATGTATTATTGAGCGAGCCCGCAACGCCTGTATTTATTACGGTATCGACGGAAAAAATGTCAATCAGAATCTGCGTGCAGACTGCCATATTTACTTTACCAATGCCACTTACGACAACGACGGTTTTCAGTCCCCACAGATTTCCCTCGACAAAGGTCATTCCTGCTTTGGTCATTTCTTTTGTGTCGGTCATCTGTTCTTTCAAAATGGCGACTTCTTCATCCATCGCGCCAATCAATCCTATGGTATTCATGTAACTACCTCCAAAAACTTTGCTAAGTTACAGTATATCATAAATCACAAAAGAATGCTACGAAATTATAAAAGCGGTTGTTTTGTCGTGCGGTTTGAGATATAATAATAGTATCAAAAGGAACGGAGGAAATGGTTTATGAAGGAACAGCTTTTTAGTAACGAGGTGATCTTGTCGTGGTTGCAGTATTATGCCCAAAATACGGCGATTGACCTTGAACATGTTAAGATGATAGATATCACGAAAAAGAATAAAAATGTAATCCCGACCGTGGAGGCGCACAAGACGACGTTGGTGTTTACCAATGCGGGCGTACATGATATTTTTTATCGACTTTGGAATGCCGGTCTTGGAGAATGCGACGTCTGGTATAATGAAGGTTCCAAACCGGAAGGCGAGATTCTGAACAGCAAAGTAAAGGATATGATCGACCGCGGAATCAATGCTTCCGCCGGAATGCTCATTATCAATCCAAATGCCCGCAATACGGCGAAAATCGGTATGGGAAATGAAATGTTCCAAAAGGGTTCGATTCATTATGTGGGAAGCGAGATCCGCGCTGTCATTCTCAATAAAATGATGGTGGATACACAGGATAATCTCTGCGTGATCAGCGGGGAAAGTATCGCCATCGAGGCAGCATTGACGGCAGCAGAGGGAACGGTGGTTGCTGTGGAATACAGTCGTGCCGACCGCGAGACGATGGAAGACAATGTGGAGCATTTTGGTCTCAGCAATGTGCAGATCGTCGATCATGTAGATGAAGAGAGCATGAAGGATTGCCCGGTTCCGGACACCGTATTTATGGTGGCTTCTGCAAGTATGGATCAGGAACTTGCGTATCTGACGGCAAAAAATCCACAAATTAATGTAGTTGTCTATACTTTGGATTTCCAGGTGGCAGCAGGCGCCAAGACAATGCTCGAATCTCATGGCATCGAAGATGTCGAAGTGATTCAGATCGCCGTATCGACTTTGTCAAGCCGCAATTCGTTTAAGCAGCAGCCGGCACCGTGGATCATCAGCGGACGTGGTGGACAGAAATAAGAATAATTTTTGAAAAAATGTGCAGAATAATAAAGGAAGAAGCGATAATTCGGGAAAGAAGATATCGCTTCTTTTTTTAGCACAAATGGTAACTATTCCGGTAAATGTATTTTAGGACGGTGGGTTGTGTTAAATAAAATAAGAAAAATGCAACATTTGTTACTATAATGTTGCATTTTTTCTTTGTACCATATATATCGACAGGTCAAAAAAATACTTTAGTGTTTTTTACAAAAAAGTTTCTAAAAAAACTTTATCTTTTTCTAACTGGTCTATACCAAGGTATCTTTTGGTAATTTCATACGACGAATGATTGTATATGCTCATCAGGAGAGCCGGCGGTGTTCCGTTCTTCCAGGCAAAGTAGCCAAACGTTTTCCGAAGGGAGTGACAGCTGATGTTTTGCTCAAAGCCATAATAATTTGCCGCTTTTTTTATGATTCGAAATGCCTGCGACCGGCTTAAAGGTTCCGACCCGCTTTTTTGTCCCTGAAAGATATAGTCATTTTTATGATAATGCAAAAGCGTTTTTCGATAATGTTCTAAAGATTCTTTTGCATGTTGATTCATAATAAGAATATTCTCCTTCCCTGTTTTTTGTTCCCATACGGCTATGTGTTCACGATAGCGATGATTTTGATCTGAATAAACATTGTTCCAACAGAGCCCTAAGATGTCACTAATGCGAAGTGCTGAATTCAATCCGAACACAATAAGTGCGTAATTTCGCGGGTTTGGTTCAATGTCTCGATAGTAATTTCGAAATTTTTTCAACATTTTTTCATCTTTGATTGGGTGTGTTTTACTCATTTTTTTCCTCCATTCTAAAGTACGTGATGCACTTCGTCCTATTTGTTTAGATGCCATATCCAAACATAGCTTACATGCAACATTATAGTAACAATTGTTGTGGCTGGCAAATTTTTCTAATTCCAGCGGCACAGCAGAGGGAGGTGGCAAGGATGCTGCGACTCACACTCAGCACAGAAGAATATCTGATGCTTGGCGATGACATCAAGATTGTATTCCTGGGAGGAAGCAACAATCATCTTCGAATTATGGTAGATGCCCCAAAAGAGGTTGATATCGTTCGAAGTAAAGTGCTCGAAAAGGCACATCCGGAGATCCGGGAAAAACGGCCAAAATATTACGCAGAACCGGAACTTCCGGAACGCTATCGTAAGAAAAAGGGCGAGGCAAAATAATTCGATAATAATCGGCGCATGTGTGCTGGCCGGAGGGCCCAAGGCGGGCACCGGCGCCGGATATTATAAATAAGAAAATGCAATTTCTACCCAAACGGATTTGGGAAGAACATAAGCCGTAAGGCGTAAAACAAGGAGGTAATTATTATGATAGTACAACACAACATTACATCAATGAATGCCAACAGACAGTTGGGAATCGTAGGAAACAACCTTTCAAAATCTACTGAGAAACTTTCCAGTGGTTACAGAATCAACCGTGCCGCTGACGATGCAGCAGGACTTGCTATTTCCGAGAAAATGAGAGCTCAGGTTCGTGGCTTGAACCGTGCATCGGACAACGCACAGGATGGTATTTCTTTGATTCAGACTGCTGAAGGTGCTATGGATCAGAAACATGCGATTTTGCAGAGAACCCGTGAACTGATGGTTCAGGCTTCTAACTCCGGTGTGTTGGATGGAACTCAGGAAAACGATTTCCAGAAGATTCAGGATGAGATTGATAACCTGAAAAATGAGTACAATCGTATCGACACAGATACAGAATTCAATAAGAAGAAATTATTGGATGGCTCTTATAATGACCAGTGGCTGCAGGTTGGAGCTAACTCCAGTCAGGGTATTAAAGTTACCATTAAGTCAACAAGCTGGGATGACAGTTTGTATATGACGAAAGCAGCCGCTGCTGGTACGGCAGATGCTGCAACAACTGCCGATGCCAATGGAGTATTAGATGGAATCTCATATAATAAGGATATTTTTACGGTTTCAGATACTAAAACGGTTAATGGAAAATTGCTTATAAAGGATGCAAATGGAAAATATTCATTATCAGGATTTTCAGAAGATGTTGATGGAGACTTGGCAAAAAAAGATGGAACAGAACAGAAAGTAGCAGAAGCACTTGGTTATGCTACAGCAACTGAAGCTAAAACAGCTGTTGGTGCGGTTGCGGATAAGAAGAAAGTTACTGAAGTCAAAGGCGACAAGATTTCTTCTATGATCGACAAAGTCGACACTATGATCAAAAATGTTACCACAGAGCGTTCTAAACTTGGTGCTGTTCAGAATCGTCTTGAGTACACCGTCAAAGTTGATGACAACACAGCTGAAAACATGCAGTCTGCTGAATCCCGTATCCGTGATACTGATATGGCAGATGAAATGACAAG
>ERZ808240.1552-NODE-1552-length-27977-cov-58.310651_pt1 | contig 27977 bp, 21 predicted proteins | sample MGYA00521084_ERZ808240 | MGnify/ENA primary metagenome ERZ808240 (study PRJEB31516, sample SAMN03275571) | gut metagenome | biome: mammalia-associated habitat; material: feces | host: Papio cynocephalus | place: Kenya | collected 2012-08-06 ... | reverse complement strand
TTTCACCCGCTTGGTGAAAACGGCAAATCCACTTCCCCCTTGAAAACAAAGGTCGTAGCCCCGATTCCAGCCTTCCAACTGCGATTTCTAAGTTAAATTCCCCCCTGCCGTTGGGTAGGGGCGGCGCGGCCGGGTCATTCGAAGACGAGGGCGAAACCGGGCGGACGAGCCGGATAGAATATGTCCGAATCCGCCGAACGGACGGATGCGCCATCCGCGGCGTACGCCGTCACCGTGAAGACGTGGGGACGGCGTGGGACGAGTCCGCGCACGTCGAAGCGGGAGGCGTGCGCCACGAAGCCGGTGTGCACGTGCGTCCGCCGGTACTGGGTCTCCCGGAGGGACAGAAAGGCGAGATCCTTGACGAACAGGCGGGTGTTGGTCTTGCGGCGCGTGGTGAAGAGGTGGAGTTCCGCCGCGCCCTTCGCCGCGGCGAGCGGGCACAGGTTCGTGCGGAAAGAGTCCGTCAGGCGCAAGGTGGCGAGAATGTTCGTCTGCGCGGGGAGTCCCCAGGCGAGCGTCGTTTCGTCGCAGTCGTTCGTGCCGGCGCGGGCGAGGACGAGCCGCAGATGGGTCGCCGCGGCGGGGCGCGCCAGAACCAGCCGGCCGCGATCATTCGAGGTTGAAAGGCGCAGGACGCCGGGATGGTCGCCCGACAGGTACAGCCGCTCGCCGCGGAGTTCGCCGCCGAACGTCTGCTCGACGAGGGCGGAGCATTCCGTCAACTTTCCGGAGGGCGCGACGAGGCACGAGAGGTCATACCGCCGGACCTCGTTCGTGGAGCCCAAAGCCGCCACGTCCAGACGGTAGACGTCCACGCGGTTGGAGACCGCCTGCGCATCATGCCGCCAGGAAAGGCGCGTAAAGGCCGCGTTCGTCGCGGCGACGAGATCCGTGGGCGGCTGGAGTCCGGACGCGCCCGTCACGACGACGAGGTTGGCGATCGACCAGGAGGTGTTGTGCCCACCGCCGTCGTACTGGAAGGCAAAGCGGCGGACGGGATTCGTCGGGACATAGACGCAGGGCGCAAAATCCCCCTTGCTCTCGAAGTGCGTATAGTCGCACGTGTAGAGCGGGGCGCCGTCCGGCGAAACGAGCGTGAGGCGGCGGTACTTCGCCGAAGAGGAGCGGACGTCGAAGGCGATGCGGCGGATGGGTGCGCCGAAGTCGGGCGACCGGGCGAAGCTGTCCGCCTTCTTGAGCGACACGTTGGGCTTGAAGTTTTTGTTGGCGGAGCCGTAGGCCACCAGTCCGGAGACGGTCCAGCCGTTCGTCTCGCCGGTTCCGCAGGCGGCGAGGGCCGCCAGGTCGACGCGGTTCGTGGTTTCGTCCACCACCGGCTCCGCGTCCGCACGGGGTCCGGCGCCGGCGAGGGCGGCGAGCAGGGCGCAGGCTAGTGCGCGTCGAGCCAATTGTCGCCCTCCCCGATGCTCACTTCGAGCGGGACGCCGAAGTCGATCGCGGTCGTCATTTCCTTGCGGACGATCGCCTTCACCTGCTCGACTTCGGCGCGCGGCGTGTCGAAGAGAAGTTCGTCGTGGATCTGGAGGACGCAGCGGGTGCGCAAACGGGCGGCGCGCAGGGCCCGGTCGATGTTGACCATGGCGGTCTTGATGAGATCCGCCGCGCTGCCCTGGATGGGGGTGTTGATGGCGTCGCGTTCGGCGGACTGCCGCGCCGTGGCGTTGCGGGAGTTGATGTCGCGCAGCGTGCGCCGGCGGCCGAGGACCGTGACGGCGTACCCGGTCGCGCGGGCCTTGGCGATGGACTCCTCCATGTAGGTCTTCACACGCGGATAGAGCCTGAAGTAGGTGTCGATGAGCTGCGCGGCTTCCTTGCGCGAGACTTTCAGGCGCTGGGCGAGGCCGAAGGCCGAGATGCCGTAGATGATGCCGAAGTTGACCATCTTGCAGAACGCACGCTGCTCGGGCGTCACCATTTCGGGGAAGACGTTGTAGACGCGGCTCGCCGTCTCGCGATGGATGTCCATCCCGTCGCGGAAGGCCTGCAGCATGGATTCGTCCTTGGAGAAGGCCGCCATCAGGCGCAGTTCGATCTGGGAGTAGTCCGCCGACACGAGCACGTGGTCCGCGTCGCGCGCGACGAAGGCCTTGCGGATCATTTTGCCGCGGGCGGTGCGGACGGGGATGTTCTGCAGATTGGGATTGGACGAAGAGAGGCGCCCGGTTTCGGTGAACGCCTGCGCGAACGTCGTGTGGATGCGGCCGTTCTCGTCAATGAGCGCGGGGAGCTTGTCCACGTAGGTGGACTTCAGCTTGGCGCAGGCGCGGTAGTCGAGGATGAGGGGGATGATCGGGTGCGCCCCCATGAGGCGCGCGAGGGTCTTCTCGTCCGTCGAATAGCCGCCGGTCGCGGTCTTCTTGACGCCCTCGGCGGAGAGGTGCAGCTTGCCGAAGAGGAGCTCGCCCAATTGCCGGGGGCTGTCGGGGTTGAAGCCAGGTCCGCTCAAGTCGGCGATTTGGGTGACGATGCCCAGGATCTCCTTGTCGAGCTGCGCGCCGTAGCTCCCGAGCGCCGCGACGTCGAGCCGCACGCCTTCGCGCTCCATGTCGACCAGCACTTTGACGAGCGGCTCCTCGACGTCGTGCAGGGCTTTCGCGCACCCCGCCGCCTCGACGGCCGGGAAGAGTTTCGCGGCCAGCCGCAGGGCGACGTCCGCGTCTTCCGCCGCGTAATCGCGGACGGTTTCCGGCTTGAGGTCCGCCATCGAGCGCTGGGACTTGCCGCGCTCCTTGACGCCGATGAGATCCGTGATCGGGATCGGACGGTAGTCGAGTTCCTGTTCGGCGAGCGTGTCCAGGCCATGCCGCGCGGCGGCGTCGAGGCAGTAGTGCGCCAGCAAGGTGTCCTGCGGAGTGGAGGCGAAGCCGATGCCATAGCGCAGGAGGACGGACACGTCGAACTTGACGTTGTGGCCGATGAAGGTTTTCGCCGGATCCGCGAAGAGCGGGCGGAAGAGGTCGACGAAGACGCCGTCCACGTACCACGCCCTTCCGGGGGCGACGGCGAAAGAGAAGCCGACGAGCTTGCAGCCATGCGCATCGGTCGCATCGTGCCCGTCGGCCGCGGCGGTCTCGGTGTCGAAGGCGATGCGCGGCTCCTTCATGAGTTCGTCCAGAAGCGCGCGGGCCTGCGCCTCGGTTGTCACGAGCCCGTAGGCGTGGGGGACGTCCGCCAGGGTTGCGAGGGACTTGCCGGTTTGCGCGGACAGAGCCGCCATCTCGGCCGGGGCGAGCATTTCCCGCGCAAAGCGCGCGAGTTCGTATTTCGCGCAGACCTTCGCCAGCTTCTCGCGGTCGAAACCCCCACACCGGCACGCTTCCCAGTCCGGCGCCAGGGGGACATCCGTGCGGATGGTCGTCAGGAACTTGGAGATCTCGGCGTCCTTGCGTCCGTTCCCGACGCGTTCGGCGAGCTTGCCCTTGAGTTCCGCGGCATGCGCGAGGATGCCTTCCACGGTGCCGTAGCGCGCGAGGAGGTCCGCGGCCGTCTTCTCGCCTACGCCTTTGATGCCGGGAATGTTGTCGGACGCGTCGCCGGCGAGTGCGAGATAGTCGATCATTTGCGCGGGCGAAGAGAGGCGCCAGTGTTCGCAGACCTTCTTTTCGTCGTAGATTTCCGCCGCGTCGCCCGCGTGGGCCGGACGGTAGAGGAAGACGTTGGGAGCCACGAGCTGGGCGGCGTCCTTGTCGGGGGTGGCGAGGTAGACCGAAAAGCCGGCGGCCGCCCCGAGGCGCGCCAGCGTGCCCATCACGTCGTCAGCCTCGAAGCCCTCCGCGCGCAGGACGGGGATCTTGAGCGCGTCCGCCAGCTCCAGGGCATAGGGGATGTTGGCCGCGAGGTCTTCGGGCATTTTCTGCCGCGTGGCCTTGTAGGGCGGGTAGGCTTCCTTGCGGAAGGTCGGGCCGGTCGAATCCATGGCGAGGACGAGGAAGTCCGGCTTTTCGCGCCGCAGAATGCCCAGCAGGCCGTTGGCAAGGCCCAAAAGCGCGGAGGTGTTGAGCCCGGACGCGGTCAGGCGCGGATTGCGCAGGAACACGAAGTGGCCCTTGTAGAGAAAGGGCATCAAATCGACAATGAACAGTTTCTTCATACGCGCCTCCAAAAACTCACCGTTCCGCCCGCAAGGCCGGGTCCAGCCTGTCGCGCAGGAAGTCCGCCAAATGGTTGAACGCCAGGACCAGGAAGAAAATGGCGAGCGTCGTGAAAGCCATTTCCCACCAGACGCCCTGCCACAGGCGCAAGCGCGCGTTGTTGATCATGACGCCCCAGCTCGGTTCGCCCTGCACGCCGATGCCAAGAAAGGAGATGAACACCTCCGTCGAGACGGCGGCCGGGAAACGGATTGAAAACTGGATGAGGACGATATGGGCGACATTCGGCAGGATGTGCCGGAACATGATGCGCATGTGCGAATAGCCCAGCGTCCGCGCGGCTTGCACGTAGGCGCGTCCGGCGTGCTTCATGACTTCGCCGCGCACGGTCCGGCAGACGCCCACCCAGGTCGTCAGGCCGATGCCGAGGTAGATGCCGAGAAGGCCCTGTCCCGCGACGAGCGATATGGCCAGTATGAAAAGCAGACCCGGCATGGAGGCGACCGTCGCGCAAAGCCACACGACGAGCGCGTCCGTCGCACCGCCAAAGTAGCCGCCCAGCAGGCCGAGCAGGACACCGAGCGGTATCGCGATCAGCGACGTCATCACGCCGACGTGGAAGGCTATGCGCGCACCCTGCACGAGCCGCCGCGCCACGCTGCGGCCGAGATTGTCCGTTCCCAGCCAATAGCGCGCGCCGTCGGGGGCCTGGGCGAACGGCGCCAGATAGCGCGCGTCCGCGCGCACCCGGTTGTAGACGGGCGTGACATCGCGCACTCTGGCCGCGCGATACTCGATTTCGCCATAAATCGCCGCGCCCAGATAGACGGCAAGGACGGACAGGCAGATCTTGACGGACAGCTTCAAGGCGCCGCCACCCCCGTCCCGGACTCCTGCACCAACATGACGCCCGCATAGGCGATATAGGCGAGAATCCAGACAACCGCCTCTTTTCGCGTCACCGTGCCGTTCGCGGACGGGTTGCGGCGATTGAAGCCGAACAAGGCGATGGAGGCCGAAAGCGCGATCATGAGCGGCAAATCGCGCGTCAGGATGTAGGGCGAGAATTTCGCCGGCGGGTTGATTACGCAGGAGAGCCCCACGACCGCGAGCGAGTTGAAAAAGTTCGAACCCACGATGTTGCCGAGCACGAATTCGTCCTGTCCGCGCCGCGCGGACTGGATGGCGCTGGCGAGTTCGGGCAGGGAGGTGCCGATGGCGACAATCGTCAGGCCGATCAAAAGTTCGCTCACGCCGCACACGCGCGCCAAGTCGACCGCGCCCCAGACCAGAAAGTGGCTCGAGCCGATCAGGACCGCGAGACCGCCGGCGACCATCAGCAAGTCGAGCAGAAGCGGGTGGTTCGGGGCCGGGACCTCTTCCTCCGCGCTTTCCTTCGCGGGCGAGCGGTCGATCCAGCAGTAAAGCGGCAGAACGATGGCGAAGACGGCCAGATGGACGATCGCGTCCAGGCGCGAGAGGCGTCCGTCCCAGACAAGCGCCACCGGCAGAATGGACACAAGGACCAGAAGCGGCGCGCCGAACTTGACCAACGTGGGCTTCACGACCAGGGGGCGTATCAGGGCGGCGACGCCGAGGATGACGGCGATGTTGAAGATGTCGCTGCCGTAGGCGTTGCCGAGGGAAAGATCGGCGTGTCCCGCAATCCCCGAAAGCGCGCTCACGCAAAGTTCCGGGGCCGACGTGCCGAAGCCGATGATCACCATGCCGATGACGAACGGCGAAACGCCCCACCGGCGCGCGAGCGCGGCCGAACCGTCCACGAAGATTCCGCTCGACCAGGTCAGCGCGACGAGCCCGGTCACCACAAACAGAAGCGAAAGCCAAAGGGGCAAATCACTATACATCTTACTTAGCCTCCATTAAATCAGAACAGCCAAATCGCTCGGCATGCGCCAATCGCCGCGCGGCGAAAGATTGACGCTTCCCACCTTGGGGCCGTCCGGCAGGCAGCTGCGCTTGAACTGCTGGGTCCGGAAACGGACGAAAAAGACGTCCAGCCACTTGTCGATCGTCTCGCGGTCGTAGTCCGGGAACGTTTCGTACGCCAGGCGCCGGATTTTCTCCTTGGACGCGCCGCGCCGCAGGAAGTGGTAGAGATAGAAATCGTGGAGCTCGTAGGGTCCCACCTTGTCCTCGGTCTTCTGCGCGATTTCGCCCGCCGCGGTCGGGGGCAGGAGTTCCGGGCTGACGGGCGTGGCGAGAATGCCGAGGAGAGGGGCTTGGGCGCGCGCGTCCTTTTCGTTCGCGTACCACTCCACGACGTAGCGCACGAGCGTCTTGGGGACGCCCGCGTTCACGCCGTACATGCTCATGTGGTCGCCGTTGTACGTGCACCAGCCGAGCGCCAGCTCCGAGAGGTCGCCCGTCCCCACGACGATTCCGCCCAGCTGGTTGGCCTTGTTCATGAGGAAATAGGTGCGGCCGCGCGCTTGCGCATTCTCGTAGGTGACGTCCTTCACGCTCTCGTCGCGGCCGAGTTCGGCGAGGTTCAGGCGGGCCAGATCCGAGATGTCCACCGTCTCGAGCGTGACGCCCAGCGCCGCGCACAGCTCTTCGGCATTGTTCTTCGTCCGCTTCGTCGTGCCGAACCCCGGCAAGGAATAGCAGCGGATTCCCGTCCGCGGCAATTCCAGACGGTCGAACGCCTCCACGCAAACCAGCAGGGCCAAGGCGCTGTCGAGTCCGCCCGAAAGGCCCAAGACGACCGTGCGGCACCGTATGGCTTCCAGCCGCGTGGCCAGCCCCGTGGACTGGATCGCCAGTATTTCCGCGCACCGGAGCGCACGATCGTCCGCCGATCCGGGCACGAAGGGATGCGGATCGTGCGGACGCAGCAAAGACCCCTCGACCGTCCGCGGCGTTTCGCCCAGTTCGATGCGGCGCACGGGGTCCGTCGTCTGCGACCCTTGGCGGAAGGCGAAGTTCGCGGAGCGCTCGTAGTTCAGGAAGTCGACATCCACATCCGCGACGGTCAGGTGCGACGCGCGGCGGAAGCGCGCGCCTTCCGCCAGCAAGTTGCCGTTTTCGGCTATCAGGGCGTGCCCGCCGAAGACGAGGTCCGTGGTGGACTCGCCCGGCCCCGCCCCGGCGTACACGTAGGCGGCCAGGCAGCGCGCCGACTGGCCCGTCACGAGCGCGCGGCGGTATTCCGTCTTGCCCACGACTTCGTTCGAGGCGCTCGGATTGAGGAGGATGTTCGCACCCTGGAGCGCCAGGCGCGTGGAAGGCGGATTCGCCGTCCACATGTCCTCGCAGATTTCCACGCCGTAAACCGCGTCGCCCGCGGCGAAGAGCAGGTCGTTCCCGAAAGGCACGCCCTTTTCGCCGGCGAAATCGAGGGTGGACGCCGTACGCTCTTGCGCCGTCGCGAACCAGCGCGATTCGTAGAACTCGCGCGTACCGGGCAGGTAACTTTTGGGGACGAGACCCTTCAAGCCCTTGTGGAGGACCGCGGCGCAGTTGAAAATACGCCCGTCATGGCGCACAGGAAGTCCCACGACGATCAGCAGGCCGCGCGAAAGCGTCCGCCGGACCAGACAGGCCAGGGCCGTTTCGGCCGCCGCCAGCAGGGACGGGCGATAGAAGAGGTCCGCACAGGTGTAGCCCGTCAGGCAGAGTTCGGGAAAAACGACGGCCGCGGCGTCCGCCATCTCGGGCGCGGCAAGCAAACGGTCGATTTCCGCGAGATTGGCCGAAACATCTCCGGGGGTCACGCGGGGCACGGCCGCCGCTATCCTCTGATATTCGCACATCATGTTTCGCAGTCCAATGGGAATCCCTGCCCTGTCGTACGTCCGGCTATTTGACGAGCGGACGATCGAGCATTCTTTCGTAGAGTTTGATGTATTCCTTCGCGCAGGTCTGATGGCTGAAACGCTGGATGGACTCCCTCATGATCCGCGCCACTTCGCGTTCGCGGATTTCCCGCGGCTGACGGAAGAATTCCATCGCCTGGTCCATCGCCCAGAAGAGCCCGTTCGAATCGTAGGTGTCGAACCGGAAGCCGTTGCCGGTCGACTTCTCCCAATCGAGCGGCTCGACGGTATCGTGCAAACCGCCCGTGTTGTGCACGACCGCGAGAGACCCGTAGATCGGCGCCTGCATCTGGGGGAGCCCGCACGGCTCGAAAAGCGAGGGCATCAGCATGAAATCGCTCGCGGCGAATCCGAGTTGCGACAGGCGCCCGTCGAAATCGTGCACCGCCAGCCGCTTGGAGATGCCGTGGAAAGCCTGGATGTCGCGGAACGGTTTCTGGTAGGCGCCGTTCGCGACGACGGCGATCTGCGCACCCTCCTTCGCGTACTTGTCGAGGAACTTGAAGGTGATATCCGTCAGCAGCTGCGGCCCCTTCTGCACGGGATCCAGGCGCGACGGCCAGAAAAAGAGCGGCGCGTCGGCGTTCTCCTCCAGTCCGAGCGCGTTCTGCAGCGCGAGTTTGTTGCGCCGCTTCATCTCCCAATGGTTGTCTGGCCCGTAACGGTAGGGAATCTTCTCGTCCGTCTCGGGATTGTCCGTGGCGTCCGGCGCGTTCAGGATGCCGACGGCGCACCCGGCGTTGTACTTGTTGCGGATTTCGTTGCGGATCGAGTCCGGGATGAACGAAAACCAACCGTTCACGATTTCCTGCAGGAAGGTCGGGGACACCGTGTTGATGAAGTGCGCGGCGAAACACCCCGAGGCCTGCAAATCGACCGGATTGTTGTTGCGCGATTCCTCGTAGTTGTAGGGCGGATACGAATAGTAGAGATTCTGCCAGAACTCCGCCGCGTCGATTCCGCTGTCCTCGACGCGCGCCAGGGTGACCTTCTGCGTGTGGATGTTGTGCACCGTGAAGAGGCAGGGGATCCCCTCCCGGCGCGCGACCGCCGGTATGAGCCCCGTCATCCAATCGTTGCAATGGATCAAGTCGGGCTGCACGCGCGGTATGATGTTGTTGATGACCTCGCGCTCGAAGGCGAGCGCGAGTTTCAGGTTCCCGTCGCCCTGGTCGTACACCGTGTCGCGATAGTAGAAGCAGCGGTCTTCCGCCAGATGGATGCGCTCGTCGGAGAGATGGGCTTTGTACTTGCGCAGTTCGTCCGCCACGAGCTGGCCGGTTTCGACATGGAACATGCGGCGGTAGTGCGGGAGGGCGACGTGGACATCCGCCCCCAGTTCGTACAGCGCTGCCACGAGCGACGCCGAAACATCCGCCATGCCGCCCGCTTTCGCGGACATGCGCCCCGCCAGATTCCCCATCCCTTCGGGGAGATAGGTGATTTCAGGCGTCACAATAAGAATACGCGGATTTTTCGTTCTCTCATTTTCCATATCCAACACCCTCTCCGGCGGCGTGCGCCTTTCCGTTGTTTACGCGATGACGGCGAGAACCTGTCCCTTCGTCACGGGCTTGCCGTGTTCGACAAGGAACGTGATCTTGCCGGCGGCGGGAGCCTTGATCGGATTGAAGAGTTTCATCGCCTCGACGACGCACACCGCGTCGCCTGCCTTGACCGCGGCGCCGTCCGCCGCCATGGGCGCCTTGCCGGGCGCGTCGCTGCGGTAGAAGGTTCCGTTCAGCGGCGCGACGACGGGCGCGCCGGCCGGAACGTTTGTGGCGGCCGCGGGCGCGGCGTTCTTCGCGGCAGGCGTCCCCGCAGGGGCTTCAGCCGCGGCTTTCGCCTGCTCGACGTCGGCCGGAATGGGTTCGCGCTTCGCAGGGTCGGCCTTGCGCCACTTGAAGTATCCGAGGGCGACTTCCGGGAAAAGCGCATAGGAAAGGATGTCCTCTTCCGCCTGCAGGAGGCCGGCCGGGATCGCGTCCGCCGCGGCCACGAGACCGGGCTTCAGAAGGTCCGCCGGACGGCATGTGATCGGTTCCAGATCGCCGCAGAGCTTCTTGCGCAGTTCGGGTTCGATCGGAGCCGGGGTGCGTCCGTAGTAACCCGCGGCATAGTGCTTCGTCTCGTCGGTGACCATCGAATACCGCGCGCCCGAAAGCACGTTCAGCACGCTCTGCACGCCCACGATCTGGGACGTCGGCGTCACGAGCGGCGGATAGCCCATGTCGGCGCGCGTCTTGGGAAGCTCCTCCAACACCTCGCCCAGACGGTCCAACGCGTCCTGCTGGGCGAGCTGGGAGCGCAGGTTCGAGATCATGCCGCCGGGGATCGCGTGGACCAGCACGCCCGCGTCCACCGGCTCGACCTTGCGCGAAGAGGCCGGCTGGCGCGTTTTCTTGAGTTCCTTGAAGTAGGCGTTGATTTTCGCGAGCTTCTTCAGGTCGAGGCCCGTGTCGAATCCCTCCGACTCCAGAATCGCGACGATACTCTCCGTCGGCGGCTGGCTGGAAAACGAGCTCATCGTCGAAATCGCGCAGTCCAGACACCCGGCGCCGGCTTCCGCCGCGGCCAGATACATGGCCGCCGCCATGCCGCTCGTCATGTGCGAATGGACCTGGATAGGCATTTCGGGGAGCGCCTTGCGGAGCGCGGCGATAAGTTCGCGCGCCGCGCCCGGGGTCAAGATGCCCGCCATGTCCTTGATGCACAGCGAGTCGATGCCCATCGCCTCCTGCTCCTTGGCGAGTTCCACGTATTTGGCGACCGTATGCACCGGCGAGGTCGTGTAGCAGATCGTGCCCTGCGCGTGGCCGCCCCACTTCTTCACGCTGCGGATGGCCTGCTCCAGGTTGCGCGGGTCGTTCAGCGCGTCGAACACGCGGAAGATGTCCATGCCGTTTTCGCACGCGAGCGCCACGAAACGGTCCACGATGTCGTCCGGATAGTGCTTGTAGCCGAGGATGTTCTGTCCGCGCAGGAGCATCTGGAGCGGCGTCTTTTTGCACACCGCCTTGATCTGGCGCAGGCGCTCCCACGGGTTCTCCCGCAAAAAGCGCATGCACACGTCGAACGTGGCGCCGCCCCAGCACTCCAGCGAATAATAACCCGCGTCGTCTATCTCGGAAGCTATTTTTAGAATATCGTCCGTACGCATCCGCGTCGCCCAAAGGGACTGATGCGCATCACGAAGAGTCGTGTCGGTAATGCGAATTTTCTTTTTATTCTTTTCCATATCGTTTCTCGTTGCCAGGGACCGGAAGCCCCTCTCTGTGTTTCTACCACTATTATAGCATAAATTGCGTTAAATTGCGCGTTCCCGTTTAATTTAATCGCGCACGCCGCCAAACCGTTCCGCGTCCTTGATGTTCGGCTCCTTCTCCGAGAAATCGTAGTCTTTCCCGGGCAGGATGGCGTTCAGGAAGATGCCCATCAGCGCGCCGATCGCGAGCCCCGAAAGCGAAAGATGCACGCTCCCGACCTCGAACGAGATCGCGCCCGCCTTGGAGAAACTGATCCCGAGCGTGCAGACGATGGAAATCGCGCAGATGAGCATGTTGCGCGGCTTGGAGAAGTCCACCTGGTGCTCCACGAGATTCCGCACGCCCACGGCCGAAATCATACCGTAGAGGACGAACGAGACGCCGCCGATCGTCGCCGCCGGCAACGTCGTGATGACTGCGGCGAATTTGGGGCAGAACGCGAGGACGATCGCCAATATCGCGGCAATCCGGATGACGCGCGGGTCGTAGACACGCGAAAGGGACAGGACTCCCGTGTTCTCGCCGTAGGTCGTGTTGGCCGGGGCCCCGAAAAGCGCCGCGAGGCTCGTGGCGATGCCGTCGCCCAGAAGTGTGCGGTGCAGGCCGGGATTGGCGAAGAAATTGCGCTTGACCGTCGAGCTGATCGCCGAAATGTCCCCCACGTGTTCCATCATCGTCGCGGCGGAAAGCGGCGCCACAATCAAAATGGCGCTCACGATGCGCCCGAGATTGTCCCCGGCGTGCGCCAGGATCGGGAACACCGTCTCGTTCAGATGGACAGGCCACCCCACCCAGGGCGCCGCGGCGATGTGCGAGAAGTCGATGGCCGGGCCCAACTTCAGGATGTTGCAGTACCCGAACGCGACCGCATAGCTGACGAGCACGCCGATCAGGATCGGCACGATCTTGACCATACCCCGCCCGAAAATCGCCGCGATCAGCACGGCGAAAATGCCCGCAAGCGCAACTGGCCAGCAGGTCGAGGCGCTGTTCACCGCCACCGGCGAGAGAACCAGACCGATGCCGATGATGATCGGACCCGTCACCACCGGCGGGAAAAACCGCATCACGCGCTTGACCCCGACGGATTTCACGACGCCGGCGCAGATGGCGTAGATCAGACCCGCCACCACCACGCCGACCGAGGCGTAGGCGAGAAGTTCCGTCTTCGAGAGCCCTTCCCACATGCCGCCCTTCATGCCCGTCAAGGCGAAATAGCCCGCGAGGAACGCGAACGAACTGCCCAGGAAGGCGGGGACGATGCGTTTTGTGACGAGATGGAAGAGGAGCGTGCCCAATCCCGCGAAAAGCAAGGTGGACGAAACGGAAAGTCCCGTCAGAAGCGGAACGAGCACCGTCGCCCCGAACATCGCGAAGAGGTGCTGGACGCCCAGCACCGCCATGCGCGGATAACCCAACTGCCGCGCATCGTAGACGCCCTCGGCCGGAATCTCTTTTTTGGTTTCTTTTGCCATTTTATTTTCCTTTTACATTGTTTTGTGGGGCATTCCCAGCGACCAGCCGCACGTCCATCTGCGGGAAGGGAATGTCGATTCCCGCCTTGTCGAAAGCCTCCTTCAGGGACTGCGACGCGGCATAGTAGACGCGCCAGTAGTCCGCATTCGCGACCCACCCCCTTATCGCGAGGGTAATGGCGCTGTCGTCGAACGATTTCACTTCCGCCGTGGGGGCGGGGTCGGCCAGAACGCCGGGAACCGCCGCGAGGGCGGCGAGGGCCGTTTCCCTTGCAAACGGAATGGACGTATCGTAGGAAACGCCCATTGTGAGGTCCACCCGCCGCAGGGGCAGCGCCGAATAGTTGACGATCGGCGTCCCCCAGGCGGACTTGTTGGGAATCGTGATGCGCCGGTTGTCGGGCGTCGCGAGGGTGACGGCCATCATGTCCAGCTGGAGGACCGTGCCCTCGTATCCCCCGACGGCCACATAGTCCCCCACCTTGAACGGTTCGTTCAGGGCGATCATGAGTCCGCTCGCGAGGCTGCCGAGCGACTCCTGGAAGGCGAACCCCAGAATGAACCCCGTCACGCCGAGACCGGCGATCAGGGGGCCGACGTTGACCCCCAGCTTGCCCAGAACCACCACGATCAGCACCGCCCAGGCGGACTTCACGATGACGGAAACGATAAACCGCACCGCGAGCGCATGGCGTTCGTCCGTGCGGTTCAGCCCTTTGCGCAGCAGGCTCGAAAGAACCTTTATCGCGCAGGCACCGGCGGCGAGAATGACGAGCGCGGCGACCAGGTCGGTCGCATAGTCAAACCCCGTCTCCCGCATCCAGTGCAGGAGGCTATCCAGAACCGCGCGCGCTTTCCCGGCCATTCTCTCCGCTCCTTCCGGCCCCGGATTTTACATGAACGCGTACTTGGCGATGAAGAGGACCGTCAGGATGTACATGATCGGATGCACCTTCTTCGCCTTGCCGCTGAGGAGGTTGATGAACGTGTAGCTGATGATGCCCGCCATGATGCCGTCCGAGATCGAATACGAGAACGGCATGATCGCCACCGTCAAAAACGCCGGAATCGACTCGCTCGGATCCTTGAAATCGATTTCCGCGATGGAGGAGAGCATCAGGTAGCCCACGATGATGAGCGCGGGGGTCGTCGCGAAACCCGGGACGGCCAGGAAAATCGGCGCGAAAACGATCGCCGCGAGGAAAAGGAACGCCGTCGTCAGCGCCGTCAGACCCGTCCGGCCGCCGACCATGACGCCCGAGGCGGACTCCACGTAGGTCGTCGTGGTGGAGGTGCCGAAAACCGCGCCCACCGACGTGGCGATCGCGTCCGCGCAGAGCGCACCCGAAATCCGCGGCAGTTTGCCTTCCTTCGTCAGGAAGCCGCCCTTCATCGAAACGCCGATGAGCGTGCCGAGCGTGTCGAAGAGATCCACGAAGAAGAAGGCGAACATGACCACGAAGAAGTCCAGGCCTTTCACGAGATCCCAGCCGACTTTCGCGTCGCCCTTGTGCGTCCAGCCGGCCGGATCGAACACCGCGCCGACCGTCGTGCCGAATTCCTTGAAGGAGTTGGAAATCCCGTCGAACGTCAGGGACGGGTAGAGCGAGAAGTAGCCCGTCGCGGCGTCCGGCACGTAGATTCCCGTCGCCTGGCAGACCATCCCGAGGCCCCACGTGAGGAAGATGCCGTAGAGAATCGCGCCCTTGACACCCTTCGTCATCATGACACCCGTCAAAAACGTGCCGATTATCGCCAAAAGCGCGCAGATTCCCTGTGTGTGGAACGCGGCGTTCTTGAAGCTGACCAGCCCCACGAGGACCGCGTCGTTGTTCACGATGATCTTCGAGGTCTGCAGGGCGATGAAGCAGATGAAAAGACCGATGCCCGCCGCCACCGCCTTCTTCAGCGAAAACGGAATGCAGTTGAAAATCGCCTCTCTCACGGGCGTCAGCGACAGGGCGAGGAAGATGAGCCCTTCCACGAACACCGCCAAAAGCGCGAATTGCCAACTGTACCCCATCCCCAGACACACGCCAAACGTCATGAACGCGTTGAGCCCCATGCCCGGCGCGAGCGCGAACGGATAGTTCGACATGCACGCCATGAGCATTGTGCCCACGAACGCCGCCAGACACGTCGCGACGAAAACGCCGCCGCGCGGTATGCCCGCAATGGACAGGATATTGGGGTTCACGGCGAGGATGTACGCCATCGTCATGAAGGTCGTCAGTCCCGCCACAAGTTCCGTCTTCACAGATGTCTTGTTTTCGTCGAGCTTGAATAATTTTTTGAGCATATTAGTCCTTATTTGGTTGTTGATTACATTCTTTTGGATTGTCGTGCAAATTACAAATCTTTCATCGCCAGGATTATACCAAAGACACTGGCGGCAAAGCCAAGGAGTCCGACAACCAAGCCAATCCAGGCCAGCATGATTGAACGGACATAGCGACGATCCTCTTCCGTTCGCTGCGCATTCTGCCGCATCTCTTCCGCCGCCACACGCCGATCCTCCTCCGCCTGCCGCGCGGCGTCGATCGCGGCTATTTTCTTCTGACGCAACCCCATGATCAGCGGTTCAACCGCGCACAGCTTTTCGTGGGCATTCATCAAGTCGGCAATCGCCCCGTCAAGTTCTTCCGGCGCGACATTTTTGACATTTCCCGCTTGTGCGAGATATTTTTGCGCATGACTTGCCCTTCCGAGCATTTCTTGCCAATCGGGCAAGACCTCCTTCAATTCCGAATCCGTGAGCTCCAGATTCCGAATCGTTGCAAATCCTTCCAAAAGTGCGACAATCGTAGACTCCTGCGCATCATAGCGGGCGCGTTCGCAATGGCGTTCCGCACGGAGAAGGTGTTTCGTTTTCTCTTCTGCGTCGTCCGATGCGGCCGCCGCCAAGACATGCTGGCCGGCATAGCGCAATTCATTGATCGCCGCAACCAAATTATCGAGGCCGATGCGCTCATAGCGCTTGATGGCCGACTCCGCCTGCGCGTAGAGGCCCTGAATGTCAGTTATGCGGAGAGAAGTCATAACTTGCCATTCGTTGAATGCGAGCCGTTCGTTCGCCCTCCGTCAAGACGGGCAGACGGGAAAGCGCCACGCTTCCACGCGCCGGCAGCGAAACCGATGCGCGGACTTTCCCAGCATGGTCGTCATGGCGTTTGACCGCCAAATCAGACGCAAACACACGCCGGGGGACGTATGCTCCGCCAACTGTCGGGCGTAATGAATTGCGAAATCTCCGGAAAAACGCCATCATGCCGCTGTTCTCAACCTTTCAGGCTTTATTATACCATAAACTGGCGTTAAAGTGTGCCGAAAATGCGGTCGCCCGCGTCCCCCAGCCCCGGCACGATGTAGTAGTGGCTGTTGAGCCGCTCGTCCAGCGCCGCGGACCAGACCGGCACGTCCGGATGCTCCTTCTCGAACCGGGCCAGTCCCTCGGGGGCGGAAACGAGATTGAGGAATTTGACGCGTTTGTAGCCCAATTTGTGCAATTGGGAGACCGCGTCGCAGGCGCTCCCGCCCGTGGCCAGCATCGGGTCTATCACAATCGCCAGCTCCTCCCCTTTCGCCGGCGGGACTTTCGCGTAGTATGGAATGGGCTCGGCCGTCTCTTCGTTGCGCTGCATCCCGAGAACGCCGACCTTCGCGTACGGCAAAACATGCAGCATCGCGTCCAGCATCCCCATCCCCGCGCGCAGAATCGGCACCAGAACGACATGCTCGTCCACCAGCCTCCCCGTCGTTTTCGCCACGGGCGTTTGGACCGGCACCTCCTTTATGCGGACGTCTTTCAACGCCTCGTAGGCCAAAAAAGTGGTGATTTCGTTCACCAATTCGCGAAACAGCTTGGGCGGCGTGGCCTGGTCGCGCATCAGCGCAACCCGGTGGTTCACCAGCGGATGATTCAATATCGTATGCATGCGATTCTCTCCTGCGGCATATTATACCATAAAAAAGACCGCCGTGGAGCCAAAAACTGCACCGGGCCCCCATGCTCCGCCCGGGAAACCCCTCCTCCACTCCCCTTCCAGGGAGTCCCCCGCACGGGAAGCCAGCCGCCTTTACGCCAGATCTTTCCGCACGGCATCCTCGAACGCCGCCAGACGCGCCGCGGTTCCTCCCGGGTCGTTCAGCTCGTCCACCGCCAGCCCGACAAGCCGTCCATCCTGCAAACACCGTGAAGAGACGTCCGGAAACGCCGCGCCCGGAAGCCGTCCTATGAGTTCCGCACCCCGTTCCACCGCCTTTTCCGCCAAAATCGCCAGCGCATCGCAGAACGTATCCGGGAACCCCACGGAATCGCCGCACCCGAAAACCGCGACTTTCTTGCCCGTCAAATCGACATTCCCCAGCAAATCCAGCCCGCCGTACCAGTCGTCCTGCAACTCCCCGCATCCCCACGTGGACGAACCCAGCAGGAGCGCTTCCGCTTCGAGCGCCGCGACGTCCGCTCCGGCCACGTTGATCGCACGCGTGCCGAAATCTTCCGCGAGCCGCTCCGCCAACGCCGCGGTCATGCCCGTCGTGCTGCCGTAGATGACATGGACTTTATCCATTTTTTCTCCCTTTCCCTGAATTCCTTTTGTCAGACCTGGATGATTTTACCATTTCCGCGGCGCTTTTTCAAGCGCCTTTTCGGCGTCGCTTCCGACCCACCCCTCCCGTCGCGCCGGAACCGCGATGCCTTTCCGCCGGAACGCCGCGGGCGTCGCGCCGGAACGCCGCGGGCGAACGACTGCCTGCCGCGCGTTCCCCTCCTAACTGCGCGTTTTCATTCCTTTCGCGGCACATTCTTTCACTCTACACACTGTCGATAACTTGTAGATAAGTGTAGACAGATACTGAAAAGTTTGCTCTTGACAAGTGTTAGATATTTGTTATATCGTTCATTTTATTCGCAATAGCGCATCTTTTCGCCACTTAGCGTTTACCATAACGCGGGAATTAAAAATGTTCACAAATCGGTCGATAATTTGCTATAATAGTAGGGTGAAAACCAGATATAAGCAGTCATGAAAAAGCAGTATGATGTAATCGTAGTGGGCGGCGGACATGCCGGGAGCGAAGCGGCGCTCATCGCCGCGCGCATGGGGTGCGACACCCTTCTCGTCACCGCGCGGCGCGACGCCCTCGCGCGCATGCCCTGCAATCCCTCCATCGGCGGACTCGCCAAAAGCCACCTCGTCTACGAACTGGACGCCTTGGGCGGCGAAATGGGACGCAACGCGGACGCGACGGCCCTGCAGGCGAAGACCCTCAATCTCAGCCGCGGACCGGCCGTGCACGCCACCCGCACCCAATGCGCCAAAAAGGAGTATGCCGAGCGCATGCAACGGATTGTCGCGGCGACACCCAACCTGGACGTTCTCGAAGACGCCGCGCTCGAAATCCGGACCGACCCGGTCGAAAACACCCCTTCCGCGGCGAAAAATCCGACCGACCCGGACGGAATCTCCCCTTCCGCGGACCTACCCCTCCCGCCGTCTTCCGCCGTCCGCGCCGTTTGCCGCGGCATACGGACGGAGTGTCACGGCGACATTTTCTCCAAAACCGTCGTCGTCACCGCCGGCACGACCCTGCGCGGACGCATTTGGATCGGCAAGGAATGCGAGGAAAGCGGCGGCGACGGACGCCCCGCGGTGAACGAAATGTCCGCCTCACTCGCCCGGCTCGGTTTCCGGCTCATCCGGCTCAAAACGGGCACGCCGCCGCGACTCAAAGCTTCCACCTGCGATTTCAGCGTCTGCACGCGGCAAGACGGCGAAACGCCGCGTCCGTTGTTCCACGTGGAACACACCCCGCCCGATTGTTCCACGTGGAACACACCCGAAAACCACACAGCGTCCGAAAACGGGACGGATGGCGTGGATTGTTCCACATGGAACAATACCAAACTCCCGGAGTTCCCTTGCTGGCAGACATTCACCAATCCCGAAACCCACCGGATCATCCGCGATCATCTAAAAGACTCCGCCTTGTATGGCGGGGCCATCACCGGCACGGGCGTGCGGTATTGTCCGTCGATAGAGGACAAAATCGTCCGTTTCGACGCCGACCACCATCATGTCATGCTGGAACCGGAGGACTCCGCCGGCACGGTAATCTATCCAAACGGGCTCAGTTGCTGTCTGCCGCGGTCTGTACAGGAGGAGATGGTGCATTCCGTGAAGGGGCTCGAGCGGGCGGAATTTCTCGCCTACGCCTACGCGATCGAGTACGACGGCATCGACGCGCGCGAATTGCGCCATACGCTGGAGGCGAAGCGGATACCGGGTCTGTATTTCGCCGGGCAAATCAACGGCACGACCGGCTACGAGGAAGCCGCCGCGCAAGGCATTCTCGCGGGCATCAACGCCGCGTTCGCGGCGAAAGGGGAGGAGCCGCTCGTCCTCAGCCGACAGGACGCCTATATCGGCGTGATGGTTGATGATCTCGTGACGAAGGGGACGGACGAGCCGTACCGCATGTTCACAAGCCGGGCCGAGCGCCGCCTCTTGCTGCGGCAGGACAATGCTCGCTTCCGTCTTCTGGAAGCCGCCCGGCGCGTAGGAGTGGTCCCGGCGGATTATTTGCGCGCGGCAGATCTCGCCCAAAGTTATCTGCAATCCGTCGACACGCTTCTCGCGAAGGGCAAAAAGGTGGACGCGGCGTTTGGCGCCGGGGACTTCGCCGCGGCGTTCGGTGACGCCGCACCCTTGGTCGCCCGGTACTTTCCGGTTGGGGATCTCGCACGCATTCGCTCGATACGCATACATTATGCGCCCTATATCGAACAGGAGAAAAAGGCAGCTTTACGCGCGAAAATGGATGAAAACATCAAAATACCGCAGTGGCTCGATTATTCGAAATGCTTGGCGGTCCGTTTTGAAAGCCGCGAAAAACTGATGAAGACGCGTCCGGAAACCTTGGCGCAGGCCGCCCGGATTCCGGGGGTCAACCCGGCGGACGTCGCGGTTTTGGCCATCCTCATCAAAAGGGGGCACATCTAGGTTTTGCCGCGGCGGGAAAAAGTTATCTACAGTCGCTGTCGATAAGTTGACAATATTTGTTTGTTTTTTCTTGGTGCAATTTTCCGCGAAATATGGTATATTGTAGCCACCTATAATTTGAGTGAACGAACGAGAATGAGTACAGAAGCCAATTCCGGTGCGACAAACGACCTGTGGACGAGGTCGCTCGCCATTTACGTTTCCACGCTGCCGACGGAAGAAGAGAAGCAGCAAGCGGAGCGGTATTTCAAGATGATCACGCGCGTTTCGGCTGAGGAGGGCGTCTTCCATGTGCTGACGAGCAACGCCTACGCCGCGGAGTATTTGGGGAGCCATTTCAGCGACAAGATCGCCAGCTGCATCGTTCTGGCGGGCGGCCCGAAGGATTGCAAGATCGCATTCGCCTGCGATCCGTCGGCCCAGCAGAAGATCATCGCGCCCAAATACGAAGAAACGGCGGAAAATCCCGCGAAAAGGGGACAAGGGGGGGCGTCCGGCCCGGCCATGATTTCCACCTTGCCGCTGGACCCGAGCTACACGTTCCAGGAATTCGTGGAGGGACCGTCCAACAGCTGGGCGTTCGCTTCCGCGAAGGGTGTGGCGACCCACCCGGGCGAGAAGGGGCTCAATCCGCTCTTCATCCACGGGGGCACGGGGCTCGGCAAGACGCACCTCATGCAGGCCATCGGCAACGAAATCCTGCGGACGAATCCGAAAATGTCGGTCTGCTATCTGACGGCGGAAACGTTCCTGAACGAGTACGTCAACGCGATTTCGAACAACGAAGGCGAGAAATTGCGCCAAAGGTACCGTTTTTTCGATGTTTTGCTGATCGACGACATCCAGTTTCTGCAGCGCGGCAAACAGTGCCAGGAGGAATTCTTCAACACCTTCAACTATTTGACCACACAGCACAAGCAGATCGTCATGACGTCGGACGTTTCGCCCAAGAACCTGTCGGCTTTGGATGCGCGGCTCATTTCGCGCTTCATGGGGGGGATGGTGCAGGAAATCGAGGCGCCCGGCTACGAAACGCGCCTGGCGATCTTGAAGAAAAAATCCGAATACAAGCGTCCGCAAGTGCCCGAAAAGGTACTTGAATTCCTGGCGGAGAAGATCAACAGCCATGTGCGCGCCATGGAAGGGGCCCTCGCGAAGGTGACGGTCATGATGCAGATGAATCCGTCCATAACCTTCTCGAAAGAGTCGCTTTCGCTGCTTTTGAAGGATTTCATCGAGAAGGACCAGAATCTGCGGCGGCTGACGGTGCGGGAAATCCAGGAGAGCGTCGCGAAGAAGTTCAACGTCACGCTGGCGCAGATCGTCTCGAACGACCGTTCGGCGACCTACGTGACGCCGCGGCAGTTGGCGATGTACATCGCGCGGAAGTACTCCTCCAACACCCTCATGGAAATCTCGAAGGAATTCAACAAGAAGCACGCGACCGTCGTGTACAACGTGAAAACGATGGAAAAGCGGCTGGACACGGAACCGGCTTTGCGCGGGGCCTTGGAGGAGGTTTTGTCCGAATTCGGGTATTCCACGGCGGACGCGCCGGGGTGTTGACAACTATCTACAGGGCTGTCGACAACCCCGCCGTTTCTCTACGGCTGTCGACAAACCGGGAGACTTGCCGACATGAATCGAAATTCCGTTTGCCGCGTCCTCAACAGCCGGAAGGCGGCGATCCCCGCTGAAAACGGGGCTCCGCGCGGGTTATCTACATATTGAAATTCCTACTACTGTAAACTTTACTTTATATTCTATCATCTATTTGATATACTATGTGTCGGTAAATCGACATAAGAGGAAAAACCGAAATGAAGTTCACATTGACGCGCACGCAGTTTCTGGATGGTCTGAAGGCCGTACTGAACATCGTACCCAACCGGAGCACGACGCCGATCTTGCAGAACGTCCTTCTGGAGGCGGCGGGGGACAAGCTGAAAATGCGCACGACGAGCATAGACATCACAGTTTGCAGCGAGGTGGACTGCACGGTGCAGGAACCGGGAGCGACGACCCTGCCGGTCAAACTGCTCTTCAATTCCGTGGCCAAGGCGGTGGAAGGGCTCGTTGAAGTGACGGTTGACGAAAACGAAAGCGCCAAGATCGTCGCCGGTTCGGCCACCTACATGCTGCCGGGGATGCCGGCGAAGGACTACCCGCCCCTTCCCGAGACGGCGGACCCGCTCAGCTACACCCTGCCGCTGGCGACCATGAAGGAGATTCTCCGCAAAACCTCCTATGCCGCGTCGACGGACGAGACGCGCCGCGCGATCAGCGGCGTCCTTTTGCGCTTCAAGGACCAGAAACTGACGGCTGTGGCGACGGACGGGCGGCGCATGGCCATGGTGGAGTACGAGGTGGAATTCCCCGCCGGAAGCGAAACCGAGTGCATTTTGCCCAACCGGGCGGTGCAGGAGCTCCAGCGCACGCCTGCTTCCGAAGGGGATGTCGTCATCGAGATCAAGGGCTCGCAAATCTGCTTCACGTTCGGCAAACTACAGCTTTACGCCAAACTGATCGACGAAACTTACCCGAATTTCTATCAGGTCATCCCGCAGGAACTGAAGGAACGCATTGTCGTCGACCGCCAGCAGCTTCTGGACGTCCTCGACCGCGTGAACATCATGAGCACGGACACCGTCCATTCGACGCGCTTCATCTTCGAGTCCGACCTTTTGACGGTGACGTCCGCCGCGGGCGAAACGACTTCCGCGCGCGACGAGGTGCCGATCAAGTACAAAGGCGAAAAAATCGAAATCATGCTGAATCCCGTCTACGTCATGGAGCCTCTGCGCGCGATCGACGACGACGAGGTGGCGATCGAACTGAAGGACGGCCAGTCCCCGGCGCTGATCAAGTGTTCCATTCCGTTCCTCTACGTGCTGATGCCCCTGCGCGTGCATTGATGCGCGAACGGTCGTTTTCGAAAGGTAAAAAGGTAAACCCATGAAACTCTGGACGGACAAGAACTACCCGATCATCCTATCGTGCGCAAAGGAACTCTCCCGATGGACGGAGAAAGAGGTGCGCGCGATGGGGTACGTTCCCGTTGAAGTGACGGAAAACACGGTCGTCGTGCGCGGGGCTATGCGCGACGTCATGCGCCTGAACCTGCAGCTCCGCACGGCCCACCGGGTTCTCGTGCCGCTCTTGCGGGCGGACTGCCACAACATCCGCGACCTTTACGAACTCGCCCATTCGATCGACTGGGAGAATCTTTTGGAGGCGGACGGCTACTTCTCGGTGTCGTCCATCGTCCACAACCACACGATCCGCGACACGCGCATTCCCTCGCTCTACACGAAAGACGCGATCGCCGACCGCATGCGCGAGAAATGCCAGCGGCGCCCGGATTCGGGCGGCGAGAACATCGGCGCGGCGGTTTTCGTCTATTGGGAGCGCAACGAGGTCATCATCTACCTCGATACGTCCGGCGAACCCCTGTCCAAACGCGGCTACCGCAAGATCCCGGGTTCCGCGCCCATGCAGGAGACGCTTGCGGCGGCCTGCCTCATGGCGCTGGATTGGAAAGGGGACCGTACCTTCGTCTCGCCCATGTGCGGTAGCGGTACCCCCGCCATTGAAGCGGCCATGCTCGCCATGAACAAGGCCCCCGGCGCGCTCAAGTCGCATTTCGCCTTCCAGTCAATAAAGGGCTATACGCGCATCCTTCCCGGCGAAAAAGCGCCGCGCGTCGCTCCGCGGCAGAAAGCCGGCGCCACACCCGAGCAGATCTGGAAGGAGATGCTCCTCGACGCCAAGGACGCGGAACGCCGCGAAGGCCTCCCGGCGATCGTCGCGACCGACATTTCGCCGGAAGCGGTCGGCAACGCACAGATAAACGCGCATGCCGCGGGCGTGTTCGACGCGATAGACTTCCAGCCCTGCGATTTCGCCTTGACGCCCATCCCGGAAGAGAAGGGGACGATCTTCTTCAATCCCGAATACGGCATCCGTCTCGGAACCTATGAGGAACTGGCGCCTGTCTACGCCCGCATGGGCGCGTTCATGCACGAAAAGTGCGCCGGCTGGCAGGGAAGCGTCATCACCGGCAGTCCCGAACTCGCCAAGTGCGTCGAGCTCGAATACACAAAACGCATACCCTTTTTCAACGGTCCCATAGACTGCCGCCTCTTCATTTACGAAGGCTGCAAAGGAAAAATAGCCGCGAAAAGCGAAGATGAGAGCACAAAATGAGCGAAAATCAATTTAATCTAGAAGAATTCATGCGAAAAGAACCGTCCCTACCCGTCCAGCCAGCCGCGCAAGAGACGGAAGAGGAGGACGCCTTCGCCGGCGAACCGCCGGAACTCGAAGTCCAGCAGGCGGTCGTGCAGGAACTCGCCGCGGACAAAGCCGCGCTCGCGGCGGACTACGAGAACCTCGCCGCCCATGCCCGCGAACTCGAGACCGCGCTCGCTAATGTGCGGGAAGAGCTCAAAAAGCTCGAAAACCGGCTTGCGGAAGCCGAAAACGAAAGAAAAGCCGCGCAATCGGCTCTGGACGCCGAGAAAGCCCTCCGGTTGCAGAAGGAGGAAGAACTCGCCCGACAGCTCGCCAAGGAGCTCGATTTGCAGGAACGCAACCCCAACGCCCTGGCGCTTCTGGACCGGGACGTCGACTTGCCGGACCGTTTTCCGGGCGAAACGCGCGACCACGTGCTCGAGGTCGTCGCCGCGGCGCGCGACCAGGCGGAAGCCGAGGGTCGCATCAGACGCGCGCAGGTTCTGGAAGGCGTGCTCGTCGCCAACGAACCGAACGGCAATCTCGCCAAAAAACGCGCCGCGCTCGAGAAGTTCTTCAACGAAAACCACAATATCATGAACGGCGCGGTCATGGCGGAATTGGACCGGTGCGGCATTTCCCGCAAAAAAGGCGAGGAATACCTTTTGCCTTCCGAGATACTCCTCCGGACCTACTGAGGGCGGACGGAAACGCGAAAACCGCCGAAAACAACGGGCGCTCCTGTCTGGAACGCCCGTTTTCTTTTCCTTGAGAGGTCAGTGCGCGGCGGATCAGCCCAGCGTGGCGACGTACGGCTTGCCGCAGAAGGAACAGATGCCGCCTTCGTGCACGGGCGCCCCGCAATTCGGGCAGGCGCGCTCCAGAACTTCACCGCACAGCGCGCAGAACTTGCCCCCGACCGGGTCCGCCGCGTGCGCGTCCGGACGCAACAGCGTGCGTTCCTCGACCTGGTACGGGATGTTGGACGGGCAGGCCGGATTCGGGCAAAACGCGCGCCGCGCCGCGAAAGGCACGTACGGCACGGCGGCCGAAACCGGCTGCTGCACCGCGACAGTCTCTTCCTTCGGCAGCTCTATATGGAACTTTTCGCACAGCCTGCGGATGACATCGTCGTTCAGCTTCGTGCCGTCGCCCTGTTCGAACATCGACAGAGCCGACTGCAGACAGCCGACTTCTTTCGCGACAAGACTCTGCGACAGCCCCGCTTCGCGCCGGGCGACCTTTATCTTGCGGCAAATCTCTGGACTCAAATTGATCACGCCATATATTATGGACTTTTTCGGGCGTTTTTGCAAGGGGGAAGTTATCAACACTATCAACAGACTTATCAACATACCGACACTGTTGATAACATTGTTGATAAGTAGACGGGTTTTATCTACAAATGTCGATTAATTGTAGATATCTCTTGATAATCGCAGGCTCCGACCGCCGGAATCCCGGCGCCTGTGCGACGCAAGGGCGCTACCGGGTCGCGCGACCCGGGTTGCCCGTCTCGCCGGAAAGCCGTGTAGAGGTGCGGAATTGCAGAAGGGGAGGATTCTGACACCGAATAAAGGCACAGAGAGGGGGCTTGGGGGGGGGGCGTGGACCGCCGCGGTTGCCGCGTCCTGCTTGTCCCACTTTGTCCTACTCGTCCCGGTTGTTCCTGTTCCTGCAGGGCTCGCCCCGTGCGCGCGGCAGAGGACAACCGGGACGCGTAGGACGCGCGTCCAGTCTACATCATATGCATTTTCTGCACGGTCAAATTACCCCCTCTCCACGTTCTCCTTGGCAACGCTATGGTGTATTCTCGCGCTTTTTGGTATAATGAAGCCTTCCACATGAAAGATGCCGTTATGAAAGATGAAATTGCCGTGCCCGCGCCGGACGAGGGGAAAGATCCGTCCACGTCGCCCGAAGAAAAACCCAAAGGTCCGAGTCTCGCGGAATTGAATTACGATTTCTCGTTTGTCATGAAAGACAAAACCGGAAAAGAGGTCGCTCGGGTGTTCGACGGGTACGAGATACTGGACAAGACCGATAGGCTGCTCATGAAATCGTCTGAAAAAGACTCGAAGGAGAACCTCAAAACCCTAAAAACAATAAAGGCGATAAGGAATATCAACCTCGCTATTTGTGCCCTTCAAATGCAGATAAACGCGTACTTCAGAAGCCTCTTCGTCCTTTACAGGCAATGTCCGGACCCCGCCTTGCGGGATGAAATAAACATGGTGTACGAACGTCAATATGCCCTTCTTAAGGGAGACGTGGAGAACGAAGACATGATGAAGATTCTGGATGTTATGCTGCTCTCGACGGATCTTTTCGAGGAGTCCTTCGAGAAATGGACGAAGTTGCCGAAAGTGGAAGTCGGTCCGGCGGTGCCTGTCGCGCGCCTTCCGTCCGAGGAGCCGCAAATAGTGCGCCTGGAGGAGGTTCTGCAACGCTACACGGACAAAATAGCGGCGAACATGAAAAAAACCTCGAAAGAAGCGATAGACACGTATCTGCGCGACCCCGCATACGCCGAGAACGGCTTCCGCCAACGTCGGCCGGGCGGTGGCGCCCAGGCGAGTTGGGATGCCTCGCACGCCCAGATGAAGGTCCTCTTCCGGCTTGTGAACGCGAAGCGCTTCCCGACGCTCTCCGCGGCGATCGACTACCTCCTGCGCCACCGGGAACTCTACGCGAACGCGCAAAACCCCTTCCGCTACGCCCCCGGGATGGACGCCCCCGCCCGCAAAAAAGTCCGCAACCAGGTGCTGCAACGCTACAAAACCTGGTGCAAAAACAACAAAAAAGACCCGTTCCCGGATAAGGGAATGAAATAAAACGGGGAATTTCATTCCCTTTTTTCACTCCGGCGCACCTTCACGAAAGGTGCGTTTTTATTGGGTGATCTTCGTTTTCCGCCACGTCCGGACGGATTTTTCCCGGGGAAGGGAATGAAATAAGATTCATTCCCTCTGTATACTATCCACCCTAAGCCCGAACTGTCGCCTGTCGCGGCGGAGAGGGTGGAAAACAACGAAAAGAAAGGAAAGAAACTATGACGGAAAACGAGAGCGGGCTTGAAACGCCCGTGGAACAAACGGAAACATCGCGGACGGTGCGCAAATGCCTGACGCTCTTCGGGGCGGACGCGGACATGTGGGAGGCGGACGGGATGCCGCGCGAGGAAATCGACGCGCTCGTCTTGGCGCTGTGGCGGTGGTACCGGGGGCGTCCCGAGACGACGGGCCTCTCGGTCGCGGCGAAAGTCCTCTACTCTTCCATCACCAAGCGTCTGGAGGCGACGGAAGACGTATCTGCAATCAGGGCGGTGTGTGGACGCAGAGGCGGCAAAAAGACGCAGGCTCAAAAGCGCGTTACTCAAGCAAATGTTCAAGCAAACGCCCAAGCAAAATTCAAGCAAAGTTCCGAATGTTTGCTTGAAGCAAAACGTCAAGCAAAATTCAAGCAAAGCTTGAAAGGGGGTGCTCAAGCAATTGCTTCGGAACCTTTGCTAAAGCCTACATCTACATCTACAACTACATCTACTTCTACAACTACATCTACACCTATATCTGATACACACATACATATAGGGGGGGACACCCCCCAACCCCCCGTGTGTATCGGTGATTCTGTTTATTGTTTGGGTGAAAAGTCGGACGCCCCGAAGCGCGGTACGTTCGTGAAGCCGACGATGGAGGAGGTGCGCGCCTACTGCCAAAAGCGCGGATTCGACGAGATCAGCGCGGAAGATTTCGTGGACTACTACGAATCGAACGGCTGGGTCGTGGGGAACGCGCCGATGAAGGACTGGCGGCGGACGGTGGACCGGTGGCACCGCAAGAACATGCGCGAAAAAGCCGCGGAGAGGGTCTCCGAAGAGACGTCGTACGTCCAGCCCGGGTACGTGCTGCGGCTCGGGGCGGAGGACGAAATCATGTCCGCGGCGCAAACGAACTAAAACGAACAAGGAGGAAACATAATGGATACGGAAAAGAAAGACAACAACGGCGCGGTCCGGATGGGCGACGCGATCGGGACGACGGAC
>ERZ808240.1551-NODE-1551-length-28004-cov-8.730688_pt1 | contig 28004 bp, 26 predicted proteins | sample MGYA00521084_ERZ808240 | MGnify/ENA primary metagenome ERZ808240 (study PRJEB31516, sample SAMN03275571) | gut metagenome | biome: mammalia-associated habitat; material: feces | host: Papio cynocephalus | place: Kenya | collected 2012-08-06 ... | reverse complement strand
GTTGCTATATATTTTTGAAAAAAAGTTATTAAGTTAGGATGGCTAACTGGCATTGCTAAAAAAGGAGGCAAATTTATGTTAACATGTATTTATGTAGTCGAGAAGATTGATGGCGATTATGCGGAACTCAGACGGATCGATGCACTTGAAGATGCTGAAGTAGATACGAAGAAGACGGCAAGAGCATTGCTGCCGGCAGATATCATGGAAGGCAACAGACTTCTGTATGAGAATCTGGAGTATCGTCTGATTGCAGAGTAAGAACGGATATATCAATTTTGAATGAGTATACATATAAAATTGAGATACACAACAAAATAACGGATAAAAAGAAGTGTAACAGTATAAAAGCGGTTACGCTTCTTTTTCGTTCCGGAACAATATACAATACCCGAAAAGTGTCGTATTTCATGAAGAAAACAGGAAGATTTTATCAAGAAGAAAATCAAAAAAATTACGGTTTTGTAGAAAAAGACAGAGATTGAAAAATAAAAATTGTGCATTTTCCTTGTGAAAAAAAGAACGAAAATTGGAACTACCATTCCGATGTGGAAATTTGATGAGAAAAATTGAAAAATTAAAACAAATAAAAGTAAAAATACACAAAAAAATAATAAAAATTTTGGTAAAATGACCAATGGACAAAATGATTGACATTTTCAAAAAATAGCAGTAAACTAGCAAAAAAATTATGAAGGAAGGGGATAGTACGGAAAAGCTTGTTGAAAGCCTTGTAAAAGAACTTAACTGTGAAACCGTATTTACCATTCCGGTGTTTGGAGGAATCGCTGTTGACGAGGGTGTTGTTGTTACTTGGATCATAATGGCGGTTCTTACTATTCTCAGCATAGTATTCGTAAGGAATCTAAGTGTGGAGAACCCGGGAAAGGTACAGCTTATGCTGGAATCAGTAATCAGCTGGGCACAGGACTTCTTTGAAGGTATTATAGGAAAAGAAAACAGGGGCTATGTTCCATACCTGATGACGGTTGCACTTTATCTTGCAATATCAAATGTCATCGGATTGTTAGGATTTAAGCCTCCGACAAAGGACATGAATGTAACAATTGCTTTGGCTGTTATGAGCATGTTCGTAATCGAGTGGTCCGGTATCCATAAAAATGGTCTGGTTCACTGGTGCAAGCATTTTGCAAAGCCAGTGCCGATCGTAGCACCAATCATGATACTGGAGATTGTAATCCGTCCGCTGTCGCTCTGTATGCGACTGTTTGGTAATATGTTAGGCGGATTCGTGGTTATGGAGCTGATCAAAGAGGTCGTTCCATTGCTCGTGCCAATACCGTTCAGTTTTTATTTTGATATATTTGACGGATTATTACAGGCATATGTATTCGTATTCTTAACTGCATTATTTATGACAGAAGAGATGGAATAAGACATTTACAACATTTAGTATAAGAAGACTTAGGATAAGAAAAGGAGAAAAAAATTATGAGTGGAACAATTATCGCAATTGGAGCAGGTATCGCAGTACTTACAGGTATCGGAGCCGGTGTTGGTATCGGAATCGCAACAAGCAAAGCTGTAGACGCTATCGCTAGACAGCCAGAGGCAGATGGAAAAATCAGAACATCCCTGATCCTTGGTTGTGCACTTGCAGAGGCAACCGCTATTTACGGTTTCATTATCGCACTTCTGATCGTCCTTCTTTTGAAATAATGTTTGTTGACGATAACAGATTAAAAGAAGGGAAAGGCAGGTAGAGATATATGCTGAGAATAGATTTTAATCTGGTACTGACGATCATCAACCTGATCGTTTTGTATCTGATTCTCAGAAAATTCCTGTTTCGCCCGGTCATGGACATTATGGAAAAGCGGGAAAAGATGATTGCAGACGGAATCAGCCACGCAAATGAAGAGCAGGACAAGGCTCATGCTCTGAAGAAACAGTATGAAGATGCACTGAATGGAGCAAAAGAAGAATCCACAAAGATGATCGAACAGGCGAAACTGGATGCAAAACAGGAATACAACCAGATCCTGAATGAGGCTAACGAAAAGGCAGACAAGGTTATGAAGACAGCAAGAGAAAGCCTGAATCAGGAAAGAGAACAGGCCTTTGATGATATGAAGGCACAGGTTGCAGGACTGGCAATGGATGCTGCAAAGAAGATTTTACTTGAGAATGCTGACAACATAAGCAGCGCGAATGCATATGACCAGTTTTTGAAAGATGCAGGTGATTCCCATGACAGCGAAGAATAGAAAAGAAGCAGAACCGGTATTCTGCCAGATGGCAGCTTTCCGGTATGCGAAAGTTCTGAATGAACTTGGTATTTCGAAAGAAGCTGTCCTGGAGGCAGAAAATATTTTCGAAAAATCACAGGAATTAAAAGCAGCACTGGTCAATCCAGTGGTCACAAAAGAAACAAAACATAATATCATTGATAAAATATTTCCAGAAGAAATCAGAACATTTCTGAAGGTTGTCTGCGATCATGGAAAGATGACGATCGTGGAACAGATATTTGCGGCATACGAAGAGTTACAGAATCAGGCAGCAGGCGTTAAGACAGTGTATCTTCGTTATACAGTTCTTCCTACAGAAGAGCAGAAGAAGCAGATGGGAGATTTTATCAAGAAGAAATATGGTGCCGGAGACATCAAATGGGTTATGGCAGAAGACAAGGCACTGATCGGCGGATTTATCCTGCAGGTTGACGGAAAAGAATATGACTACAGTGTGCAGGGCCGTCTGAACCGTTTACAGCGGAAATTAACGAATTAACATGGAGGTGAAGGAATTGAGTGCAATCAGCTCAGATGAAATTATCTCTATATTAAAAGAAGAGATAAAGAATTATGACGTAATAAGCAGAGATCAGGAAGTTGGTACTGTCATCTCTGTTGGTGATGGAATCGCCTCCGTATACGGAATCGACCACGCAATGTATGGCGAGATCGTCACATTGGAGACTGGTCTTAAGGGCATGGTACAGGACATCAAGGAAAACGAGATCAGCTGTATCCTGTTCGGAGATGATTCAGAGATTAAACAGGGCACAAAAGTGTGCCGTACAGGTAAAAAGGCAGGTATTCCGGTAGGTGAAGGTTATATCGGAAGAATCGTAGATGCTCTTGGAGCACCAATCGATGGAAAAGGTGAGATCAAAGCCGACGGATATCGTCCGGTAGAGAATGAAGCACCTGGAATCGTTGACCGTAAGTCGGTAAGCGTTCCTCTTGAAACAGGTATCCTTTCAATCGATTCCATGTTCCCAATCGGACGTGGACAGAGAGAGTTGATCATCGGTGACAGACAGACAGGTAAGACATCTATTGCAACCGATACGATCATCAACCAGAAAGGAAAAGATGTCATCTGTATCTATGTAGCCATCGGACAGAAAGCATCAACGGTAGCAAGACTTGTAAATGACTTAAAAGCACATGACGCACTGGATTACACCACAGTATTCTGCTCAACAGCCAGTGAGTGTGCACCGCTTCAGTATATTGTACCTTATTCAGCAACAGCACTTGCAGAGTATTTCATGTATCAGGGAAAAGATGTATTGATCGTATATGATGATCTTTCCAAACATGCGGTAGCATACCGTGCGATCTCTCTGTTACTTGGACGTTCACCTGGACGTGAAGCTTATCCTGGTGACGTATTCTACTTACATTCAAGATTACTTGAACGAAGCAGCCGCTTAAGCGAGGAAGCAGGCGGAGGTTCTATTACAGCACTTCCGATCATTGAGACACAGGCAGGAGATGTATCTGCATACATTCCTACGAACGTTATTTCCATCACAGACGGACAGATCTTCCTGGAGAGTGACCTGTTCAATGCAGGTATGCGTCCGGCCGTTAACGTTGGTCTTTCTGTATCCCGTGTAGGTGGAGCAGCACAGACAAAGGCTATGAAGAAAGCCAGTGGTAGTGTCCGTATCGACCTGGCACAGGCAAGAGAGATGGAATCATTTACCCAGTTCAGTTCAGACCTTGACGAAGCAACAAAGAATCAGCTGAAATATGGAAGCTGTCTGACCGAACTTTTGAAACAGCCTCTGGGACGTCCGTTAAGTCTTCATGAGCAGGTTATCACACTTTGTGTCGCTACAAATAAACTGATGCTTGATATTGACACAAAGAAGATCAAAGAATTCCAGATGGATATGCTTGCGTTCTTTGAAAGAGAACATAAAGAGATTGGAAAAGCAATCGATGAGAAGAAAGTTCTGGATGATGAACTGAAAGAACAGATTCTTGCAGCAGCAAAGGAATTCAAGGAAAGAAGATAAGCGGGTGTAGCTATGGCAAATGCAAAAGAGATTAAGGAAAGAATGGCCAGCATCGAAGAGACGAGAAAGATTACCAATGCCATGTATCTGATCTCTTCTTCGAAGATGAAACAGGCCAAGAAAAAGCTTGCTGACACAGAGCCTTTCTTCTATGCCATGCAGGCGGAGATCGCCAGAATTTTGCGGCATGTGCCGGATATGCACAGCCAGTTCTTTGACGGCAGGGAGAGTATTCCGGCTGATGAAAGAAAGATCGGCTATATCGTTGTCACCGCAGATAAGGGACTTGCAGGAGCGTATAATCATAACGTGATCAAGGCAACAGAAGAACTGTTAAAGAAACCGGGAAAGCATAAGTTATTCGTACTTGGAGAGGCCGGAAGACAGTACTTCGCAAAGAAAGACGGACTTGAGCTGGATACACAGTTCCGTTACACTGTTCAGAATCCGACATTGCACAGATCGAGAATTATCTCTTCGGAGATGGTAGAACAGTTCAGAAACGGAGATCTGGACGAGATCCACATTGTATACACACGTATGATCAATGCTATGACAGCAGAGACTGAGGAACAGAAGCTTCTTCCTATGAAGAAGACCACCTTCCTTCCGGAAGATATGCCGGATCTTGTAGGAAGTGGACTGTATCAGGAAGATATGGTATTCTGGCCATCCACTCACAGTGTAATGGCGAACATTGTTCCGAACTACATCAATGGTATCATTTACGGATGCCTGGTAGAGTCCTATTGCAGCGAGCATAATGCCAGAATGCAGGCGATGCAGAATGCAACAGACAGTGCAACAGATATGTTGAACGAATTAAATGTTACTTACAACCGTGTCCGTCAGGCAGACATCACACAGGAACTGACAGAGATTATTGGCGGAGCGAATGCGCAGAAGCGGAAGTAAGATATAAAGTCCGCAAATGGCGGAACTGTAGATAGAACAAATAATAACCACGAAATAATAAAAGAGAAAGTGGGCAGCAGTAATATGACAAAAGGAAGAATCGTACAGGTCATGGGACCTGTCGTAGACGTAGAATTTAATAGTAGAGAAGAACTTCCATTTATCAAAGATGCCCTGGAAGTAGACAACGGCGGAAAACGCTGCGTCATGGAAGTAGCCCAGCACGTAGGTAACAACATTGCACGTTGTATCATGCTGGCTTCCAGTGAAGGTCTGCAGAAAGGTATGGAAGTTACCGCTACCGGAGCTGGTATCAAAGTGCCGGTAGGTGAGAAGACTCTGGGACGTCTGTTCAATGTACTTGGAGAGACGATCGACAACGGAGAACCAATTAAAGACAGCGAAGAATGGGTCATCCACAGAAAAGCGCCAAGCTTTGAAGAACAGAGCCCTGCTGTCGAAGTATTAGAGACAGGAATTAAAGTTATCGACCTTCTGACACCTTATGCCAAAGGTGGTAAGATCGGTCTGTTCGGTGGTGCCGGTGTAGGTAAGACCGTACTGATCCAGGAGCTGATCCATAACATCGCAACAGAGCATGGTGGATATTCCATCTTTACTGGTGTTGGAGAGCGTTCCCGTGAAGGTAATGACTTATGGACAGAGATGAGAGAATCAGGTGTACTTGATAAGACAGCCTTGGTATTTGGACAGATGAACGAACCACCTGGATCTCGTATGCGTGTCGCTGAGACAGGACTTACAATGGCAGAATATTTCCGTGATGTAGAGCATCAGAACGTGCTTCTTTTCATCGACAATATCTTCCGTTTCGTACAGGCAGGCTCAGAGGTTTCCGCACTTCTCGGACGTATGCCGTCAGCCGTAGGTTATCAGCCGACACTGGCAAATGAAATGGGTGCCCTTCAGGAACGTATCGCTTCTACAAAGAACGGATCTGTAACATCAGTTCAGGCCGTATATGTACCAGCCGATGACTTAACTGACCCGGCTCCTGCAACAACATTCTCACATCTGGATGCAACAACTGTACTTTCCAGAAAGATCGTTGAGCAGGGTATCTATCCGGCTGTAGATCCACTGGATTCCACATCCCGTATCCTGGAACCTGCAGTTGTAGGTGAGGAGCACTATCAGGTAGCACGTAAGGTACAGGAAATCCTGCAGAAATACAAAGAGTTACAGGATATCATCGCAATCCTCGGTATGGAAGAATTATCTGAAGAGGATAAGATGACAGTTGCCCGTGCGAGAAAGATCCAGAAATTCCTGTCACAGCCATTCTCAGTAGCTGAGACATTTACCGGTGTTCCTGGAAAATATGTTCCACTGAAAGAGACTGTTCGTGGATTCAAAGCGATCATCGATGGTGAGATGGATGAATATCCGGAAAATGCATTCTTCAATGTAGGTACGATCGAAGACGTGATCGCTAAGGCGAAGGCAGAAGGAGTGGCTTAGTATGAGCACATTTTCATTGAAAATTATATCCACGGATAAGGTCTTCTATGATGGTAAATGCGAATACCTGGTCATCCCGACGATCGATGGAGAGAAAGGTATTCTGGCTCATCATGAGAACATGGTTATCGCAGTGGAGATTGGAGAACTGCGTTTCCGTAAGCCTGACGGTGAGTGGGTAACAGCAGTTGTATCCAAGGGATTTGCAGAGATTGTAAATAACCGTGCTTCTGTACTGGTCAATACGGCAGAGCGTCCGGAAGACATCGATGTGAAGCGTGCAGAGGAAGCAAAGGAACGTGCCGAAGAACAGCTTCGTCAGAAGCAGAGTATTCAGGAATATTATCTGTCACAGGCTTCTATGGCCCGTGCCATGACAAGACTGAAAGCGTCCAGAAACAGACGCGGGGATATCTAAAATCACAAAAAAACGAACTATTTTCGTAAATAAAATTATATAAGTAGTGAAGAAGTTCTTCTATAATTAGTGTATAATAGCCATTAGTTATTTACTCACTGATTGTAGGAGGACTTTTTTTATGGATAAAAGTGGAAAGAAAAGAAAAAAGTGGGTTGAAATTCTTGTTGTGGCAGGAAGTATTTGTCTTGCTGTACTGGCAGGAATAGGGGTGGCAAATGATGATAAAATTTTGAAAGATGTGGGAAAAGATGAACAGAAAGAGAACTTAATCTCGGTCGGATTTTCTCAGGTTGGAGCGGAATCCGGTTGGAGAACAGGAAATTCAGTATCTATAAAAGACGCATTTTCGGCAAAAAATGGGTATGCACTTATTTTTAAAGATGCACAGCAGCAACAGGAACAGCAGATTAAATCCATCCGAAGTTTTATTCAGCAAGGGGTGAATTATATCATTCTGGCACCGGTAGTGGAGACTGGCTGGGATACTGTTCTTAAGGAAGCAAAAGATGCACATATCCCGGTGATCATCGCAGACAGAAAAGTGAAAGTAAAAGATGAAAGTCTGTATACAACATGGGTTGGAGCTGATTTCTATCAAGAAGGAATAAAAGCATGTAACTGGCTGAATAAATATGCGAAAAAGAACGGGAAAAAAAGGTTAAATATTGTACAGATCCAGGGAACACAAGGAGCAACGGCACAACTTGGAAGAACAAAGGCATTAGAAGATTCGGCGAAAGAATATGGATGGACAATACTTGACCAGAAAAATGGAGAATTCACACAGGCAAAAGGACAGGAAGTAATGGAAATGTACCTTGCACAATATGACGATATAGATGTTGTGTATTGTGATAATGATAATGAGGCTCTGGGGGCAATTACAGCTATAAAAAATGCTGATAAAAAATTAGGACCGGAAGGGATTAGTGTAGTATCATTTGATGCATCAGAAGAAGGACTGCAGGCAGTAAAAAATGGGGAGATTGCAGTAGATGTGGAATGTAATCCAGACTTTGGAAGTGAGATAGTAAAGATTATCAAGCGGCTGAAATATGGAAGAAGTGTGGATAAAGAATATTATATTACAGATAAAGTATTTGCAAAAACGAAAGAAATTCCGAGTATCGAAGCTGGAAAATTAAAATGGGATGTAGTACAGGTAACAGAAGATATCATTAAAAAAAGGAGATATTAAAATGGACGGAATAAAGGTATTTCTTGTAGAAGACGAGTTAGTGATAAGAAGAGGGATTAAGAATAGCATTGAGTGGGAAAAGGCAGGATATGTCTTTGTCGGAGAGGCAGGAGATGGAGAACTTGCATACCCAATGATATTAAAAGAGAAACCAGATATTCTGATCACGGATATCCGTATGCCTTTTCTGGATGGACTGGAATTATGCAAACTTGTGAAGAAAGAATTACCTGATATCAAAATCCTGATATTGAGTGGTTATGATGAATTTGATTATGCAAAAGAAGCAATCCGGCTGGGGGTTACAGAATATCTATTAAAACCTGTCTCCTCGGCGAAATTGATGGAGGTACTGGAGCGTGTAAGCAAGTCGATCCGTCAGGAAAAAGAAGACAGGAATCTGCTGCAAAAATATATGGAAGAAATGAGAGAAAATACGGAACATGAAAAACAAAGATTTTTTACACAGTTGATTTCAGGAAATCTTTCGATGGCAGATGCATTGGAGACGGGCAGAAAATATGGAATGGATCTAGGTGCCAGCATTTATAATCTGATTTTGTTCAGGCTTGCGGCGAATGGGAAGAAGGAAGAAAATGGAGCAATACTTGGAAGAGCAGAACAGGCAATTGAAGAAGAAATGAAGAATTGTACATATGCTTACGGATTTCAACATGGGGTAGAAGGATGGGCTTTCCTTTTAAAAGCAGATGAAAAAGAACAGATGCAGGAAAGGGTGAAAAATTTTTCGGAAGAACTTGGACAATGGATGGAGAGTATACCGGACATTACATATTTTGGAGGCGTAGGAACGGAGGTATCAAGACTTCGCGAACTCCGCGAATCGTACTGCAATGCGGAAAAAGCTTTGGCAGCAAGATTTACATTGAAACTTAATCAGTTTATTTTTGCAGATAAGATCCAGGAAATAAGGGATGCACATGATCTGGATACAATAAAATTTACAGGATTTGGAGAGATAGAAAAGTCCAGAAGTACGCTAGAGCAATTCCTAAATAACGGGACAGAAGATGAGGTTGCTGAATTCTCAGAAGCATTTATTAGTAAATTTGCAGAAGAAAATCTGAAATCCATGTTGATGAGACAGTATATTATTATGGATTCGTATATCGTAGTTATGTCTTTTTGTGAAAGGATGGAAGCAAACGCTGGACAATTAAAAGAAGAGGCCGATCAGTTAAAGGAACAAATGAAGAAGATTCAATCGTCGGATGAAATTACAGCATATATTTACAGGATCCTTAAGAAAGCAATTGAGATCCGGGATGCGGCAAGTGGAAGAAGGTACGCAGATATCATTACAATGGCAAAACAGCAGATTATGAAAACGTATATGTCGGAAAATATTTCTTTAAACAGTATTGCTGCTGAAGTCGGGATGAGTCCGAGCTATTTTAGTTCTATTTTCAGCAGAGAAGAGGGAAAAACGTTTGTGGAATATCTGACAGAGATACGAATGGATAAAGCAAAAGAACTATTGATGTGTTCTTCGATGAAAACATCAGAAATTGGGTATGAAGTGGGGTATAAGGACCCACATTATTTCAGTTATATATTTAAAAAGACACAACACTGTACGCCAAAGGAATTCCGGACAAGAGGAAAGGAGTAAGACATGAAAAAGATATCCAGAAATGTCTCTTTGAACCAGCGGCTGGCCGGAATATCACTGGCAGTGTTTATTCCGATGATCCTGATGATGTCCTATTTGTTGTCATCGCTAAATGGTGCGACAAAGGCTTATGCACAGATTACAAAAAGCGTAGCTTATGCAAATCAATACGCAAGAGACTTTAAAGAACGGATGGATTATAGTATGTATCTTGCGGTGACTGGACAGAGAGATATGCGTACACTTGGCGATGGAGAGACGACGGTGAACGGTATCCTGACGGTAAATCCATATGAATACATTAAAGAACTTTCAGATACCTGTGACAAATTGTCAGATATGGCGACAGTAAACAGTAACCGTAATCAGATCAAACGTTTGAAAAACAGTTTAAAATCGTTAAAAAAATGTGTGGAAGAATTAGAAAATCAGATAGAAACAGAAGTTCCATATCAGGAAAAATTGGATTACCTGAATGAAAATATCTATATGCTGACATCTTTGATCCAGGAAGGAATTCAGGATTATATCTTTGTGGAGACAACTAATTATGCGAATGTAAAAGCTGAACTGGATGCGAGAAACTCCAGGACATTTACAATTTGTCTTGTGGTTTCGGTGGCAGCAATTTTATCGGCATTACTTCTTACGATACAGGCATCCAAAAGTGTAACGAAACCAATCAAGAAACTGTGTAAGATGACGGAAAGGGTAGCAGAAGGAGACTTTACAGTTAAGGCGAAGGAAGCAGATACCGATGAAATTGCCGTTCTTACAAGAAGCTTTAATGATATGACACAAGAAATAGGAAGTCTGGTGGAAGATATCAAACTGCAGCAGAAAAATCTGCATATTGCAGAGACAAAACTGTTACAGGCACAGATTAATCCGCATTTTCTTTATAATACACTGGATGCGATTGTGTGGCTGGCGGAAGAAAAACGTACAGATGAAGTGGTGGCTATGGTTACAGCTCTTTCGGATTTTTTCAGGACAACACTTAGTAAGGGGCGAGATTTTATTACTGTATGGGAAGAGCGCTCTCATATAGAAAGCTATCTGAAGATTCAGCAGTTCCGTTATCAGGATATTATGGATTATGAGATTGACATTGCAGAAAACATGAAAGAATATATGATACCTAAGCTGACATTACAGCCATTGGTGGAAAATGCGCTCTACCATGGGATAAAAAATAAAAGAGGTGGCGGCACAATACGAATTACAGGATATCTGGAAGAAGGAAATATGGTATTCCAGGTAGAAGATAATGGAAAAGGAATGACAGAAGAAGCACTTGAAAAATTGAAAAAAGATATACAAAAAGAAAAAAGGGATAAAAATATAGATGGATTTGGCATTGGAAATGTAAACCAGAGAATCCGGCATTATTATGGAGAACAGTATGGAATGGAGATTCAAAGTGTGGAGAATGCCGGGACAAAAGTAAAAGTGACACTTGCAGCACAAAAAAATCCACCATTTTTATAAAAAAACAAACTTGTAGAAAAAATATCAAAAAAAATTCTAAAAACTCAGAATAATCCTCCGTATATTACAGGACTGAAATTTATTATTATATAGTCAACAAATGATTGACGGACAGTCAAAGAAAAAACGAGGAGGAAATGAAATATGAAAAGAAAAGTGATCGCAGCATTAATGGCAGCTACCATGGTAGCATCGTTGGTAGTTGGATGCGGAAACAAAGGCGGGGACAGCAAGGCCGACAGTAAATCCGGTGGAAGTGATGAAATTACAGTTGGTTTTTCACAGGTAGGTGCGGAGTCTGACTGGCGTACAGCTAATTCAAAATCAATGAAAGAAACATTCAGCGAAAAGAATGGATATAAACTGATCTTTGATGATGCGCAGCAGAAACAGGAAAATCAGATCACAGCGATTCGTAACTTTATCCAGCAGGATGTTGACTATATCGTACTTGCACCTGTAACAGAGACTGGATGGGATACAGTACTGAAAGAAGCAAAAGATGCGGATATTCCGGTAATCATCGTTGACCGAATGATCGATGTATCGGATGACAGCCTTTATACAGCATGGGTAGGATCTAACTTCAAAATGGAAGGTCAGAAAGCCTGCGAATGGTTGAAAGCTTACACAGATGCAAAGGGAATAAAAGATGTTAATATCGCTCATATCCAGGGAACAATCGGAGCTTCAGCCCAGATTGGACGTACAGAAGGTCTTGAAGAAGCTTCTAAAGAATATGGATGGAACATTGTAGCACAGCAGACAGGTGAATTCACACAGGCTAAGGGACAGGAAGTTATGGAGTCTATGCTGAAACAGCATGATAACATCAACGTAGTTTACTGCGAGAATGATAACGAAGCATTCGGAGCAATAGACGCAATTGAGGCAGCCGGTAAGACTGTAGGACCGGATGGAGATATCCTTGTAATGTCTTTTGATACAACAAAGGCTGGTCTGACAGATACCTTATCTGGAAAGATCATCTGCGATACAGAGTGTAACCCGTTGCACGGACCACGTGTAGAAGAAATCATCAAGAAACTTGAAGATGGTAAAGATGTTGACAAGAAAGCATATGTAGAAGAAGAAATGTTCGCATATGATGATACGGTTAAGAGCGTAAAAGTAGATGATAAAGATTACGCAGTAACAAAGATTACACAGGAAATTCTTGATAAACGTGCATACTAGGATATAGATAGAACGAAAGTAACATAAAAAGAGGTGAGATGGCGCGGCGGAATAAACGGAATAATAAGCCGGATATGCTGCCGCGTTTTCTATGCTCTTTTTGATATCAAAGAAAGCGGGTGAACATTAGAAATGGAAAAGAATGTTGTATTAACAATGAGAGATATCTCAAAGACGTTTCCAGGTGTCAAAGCCTTACAACATGTTGATTTTACTCTCCGTAAGGGAGAAATCCACGCTCTGATGGGAGAAAATGGTGCGGGGAAGTCCACTTTGATCAAAGTACTTACCGGTGTGCATTCATTTGAGTCTGGAGAAATTAGAATGGAAGGAAAAGATACACCGATTGTCAACAGATCTCCACAGGACGCACAGGACAATGGAATCAGTACAGTATATCAGGAAGTCAATCTTTGTCCGAATCTGACGGTTGCAGAAAATCTGTTTATCGGACGGGAACCAAGGAAAGCAGGTTTTATTGACTGGAAGACAATGAATAAAAAATCCACAGAACTGTTAAAGGACCTGCAGATTGATGCTAAATCCACAGATAAACTGGAAGAGTGTTCACTTGCAAAACAGCAGATGATCGCGATTGCACGTGCGGTTGATATGAATTGCCGGGTACTGATCCTTGATGAGCCAACTTCTTCGCTGGATGATGATGAAGTGGAAAAATTATTTGTATTGATGAACCGCTTGAAAGATCAGGGTGTTGGAATTATATTCGTTACACATTTCCTGGAACAGGTATATGCCGTATGTGATCGTATTACGGTTCTTAGAAATGGAGAGCTGGTTGGAGAATACACTACAAAAGATCTCCCAAGAGTTATGCTGGTTGCCAAGATGATGGGAAAAGATTTTGATGATCTGGCAGATATTAAGGGTGAACATGCAAAACTGAAGGAATTTATTCCGGTCATTGAAGCAGAAGGAATTGGAAGAAAAGGAAGTATCCGTCCATTTAATTTTACTGTTAATAAGGGTGAAGTAGTAGGCCTTACAGGACTTCTTGGATCCGGGCGTTCTGAACTGGTTCGTGCTATCTATGGCGCGGATAAGCCAGACAGTGGAAAATTAAAGGTAAACGGAAAAGAAGTGAAGATTAATTCTCCGCTGGATGCCATGAAACTTGGCATGGCATATCTTCCGGAAGACCGTAAGAAGGATGGAATCATTGCGGATTTGTCGGTAAGAGAGAATATCATCATTGCTTTACAGGCAAAAAGAGGTATGTTCCATCCATTGAGCAAGAAAGAAATGGATGAAGCAGCAGATAAATACATCGAAATGCTCCAGATTAAGACGGCAAGCCGCGAAACTCCAATTAAGAGTCTTTCCGGTGGTAACCAACAGAAAGTAATCATTGGAAGATGGCTGCTTACAAATCCAGATTATCTGATACTGGATGAGCCGACACGAGGTATTGATATCGGAACAAAGACAGAGATCCAGAAACTGGTTCTTGACCTTGCTGATCAGGGAATGGCAGTTACATTCATTTCTTCAGAAGTAGAAGAAATGCTCCGTACATGTTCAAGAATGGGTGTATTAAGAGACGGAAAGAAAGTCGGAGAGATCAGTGGAAATGAACTGTCTCAGGAAGGCATTATGAAAGCAATTGCAGGAGGTGGAGATAATGAGTAATACAAAGTCAGGATGGAAAAAGCTTACATCTATGAGACTGTTTCTGCCAATCGTGTGCCTCATAGCTGTACTTTTGGTCAATGTAATCACAACTCCGGGTTTTTTTAAAGTATCAATTAATAATGGAGTTCTGTATGGATATATCGTAGACGTTATAAACCGTGCATCAGAATTAGTAATCCTTGCTGTAGGTATGACGCTGGTTACGGCAGCATCCGGTGGACAGGACATCAGTGTTGGTGCAGTTATGGCGGTTGCAGCAGCTGTATGCTGCCAGATCCTTTCAGGTGGAGAAGTATCTGTTAATTCACTTGCAGCACCAATTATCGTTGCCATGTTAGCAGCACTTGCAGCATCTGCATTATGTGGAGCATTCAATGGTTTTCTTGTAGCAAAGCTGAACATCCAGCCGATGGTAGCTACTTTGATCCTGTATACAGCAGGTCGTGGTATTGCCCAGCTGATCACAGACGGACAGATTACATATATTCGTGTAAGTTCTTATAAGGTATATGGCGGATATATCGGGAAATGCCCGGTCCCAACGCCAATCTTTATTGCGATTATTGTTGTAGTGATCACATATCTTGTATTAAAGAAAACAGCACTTGGTCTGTACATCGAAAGTGTAGGTATCAACGGCACAGCATCCAGACTGGTAGGTCTTAATTCAACAATGATCAAGTTCCTTACATATGTAATCTGTGGTGTGCTGGCAGGTATTGCTGGAATCGTAGCATCCAGCCGTATCTATTCTGCAGATGCTAATAACATTGGTCTGAACCTTGAAATGGATGCCATCCTGGCAGTTGCTCTTGGTGGTAATGCTCTTGGTGGTGGTAAATTCAGCTTAATGGGATCTGTAATTGGAGCATATACGATTCAGGCACTTACAACAACTTTATATGCGATGAATGTATCGGCTGACCAGTTACCGGTTTATAAGGCAATTGTGGTTATCATTATTGTTACGTTACAGAGTCCGGTATTTCAGAAATTTATGACAAATCAGAAAATGAAACGTGTAAATAAAGCAGCAGTAGAAGGAGGAAATAACTAATGAAAAAGAAATCATTAAACAAACCGGGAATGAAAATTAACGGAAATAGTTTCCTTCTTATGGTAACTGTTCTTTTATTTATTGTAATGTATGCAGCAGGTATGATCATATTTGCTGACAAGGGATTTGCAAAACCGCAGATGTTCCTGAATCTGTTTATTTCCAATGCAGGACTTTTGGTTATTGCAATGGGACAGACAATCGTTATGATTACAGGCGGTATCGATATCTCTGTTGGTTCTGTAACAGCATTAGTATGTATGTTGTGTGCATATGATATGGAAAAGAAAGGAATAAGTGCTTACATGGCAGTTGCCATTGCACTTCTGATTGGCCTTCTTTTTGGTATCGTCCAGGGATTTCTGGTATCGTATCTTGAAATTCAGCCATTTATCGTATCGCTTGCAGGTATGTTCTTTGGGCGTGGTATGACATCAATCATCAGTACCGATATGATCTCTATCAAGAATAAGACATTTCTCGCATGGGCGAATTATAAGATTTATCTTCCAATCGGATCATACAGCCGTCGTGGAAAATTTATTCCGGCATACATATATCCGACTGTTATCATTGCACTGCTGATCTTTATTATCATTGCGGTCATCATGAAATTTACAAAATTCGGACGTGAAGTGTATGCCATTGGTGGAAATGCACAGAGTGCTATGATGATGGGATTAAATGTAAAGAAAACAAAATTCAAAGCATATGTTCTGGACGGACTGCTTGCAGGATGCGGTGGATTTCTCTTCTGCTTAAACAGTTGTTCCGGATTCGTAGAGCAGGCTAAAGGTCTTGAAATGGATGCAATCTCAGCTTCTGTTATCGGAGGTACGCTGTTAAGCGGTGGTGTAGGAACACCATTTGGAACAGTCTTTGGTGTATTGATCAAAGGAACAATTTCAAGTCTTATTACTACACAGGGAACACTTTCCAGCTGGTGGGTACGTATCGCCCTTTCCGCATTATTGTGCTTCTTTATTGTATTGCAGTCGATCATTGGAAGTATGAAGAAAAAGAAATAAGAACAGATATGCTCCAATATGATTATGTATAAATAAATCTATGTACAAAAAAGGATTCTATATTATAGAATCCTTTTTTGTATGGCAGACTTCCTGAGGAATTATCTTGTATGCCGCCTGTAACTTGCTGGCGTCTCTTCGTATTTTTCCTGAAATAATTTATAAAAATATCCTTTATTATGATAGCCGACCAGATCTGCAATCTCCTCAATACTTTTATCGGTCGATATAAGCAGATGTTCGGCACGTTCCAGACGGATCTGCTGGACATAAGCGGAATAAGTAAGTCCGGTTTTCCGCTTGATCAGCCGGTTGAAGTAATCTTCCTGGTAGTGAAACTCATTTACCAGATCCTGGATGGTGATGTCCTGATAATGAGCACGGATGAAGTCGGAAATCTCCTCAAATACGATCCAGTTCATTGTCTGCTTCTGCTCTTTGGAAAGTGAAAAATCATACTGGGTGCTTAAGATCCGGAAGATCCGGAACAAAAGTCCCTTTGTAATATACCGTGAACCGCTGTCAGGCGAATAAGATTCTTTCAAAAGCAATAAAAGACTGTCATCCAGAGATTCACTTGCCCCGGAGGATGGCCGGAAATGCAGGAACTGCTGGACATCTTTTTGCTTTAATAGTGCAGACTGCAGAAAAGAAAGAATCTTCTGCGGGGTGCTGTTCTCATTCATGATCTCTGTGAACATATCATTGGCAATCCCGATGAACAGAACGACTCCGGACTGGTCTGTCAGGCAGTCCTGATGCAGACAGTTCTTGTCGATCAGGCAGAGTTCCCCTTTATGGAATACTACGTCTTTATTCAATATCCGCTGATGGAACTCTCCTTCCACGACATAAGAAAGCTCCAGGTAATCATGTGTGTGAAGCTGTGTATATTCTCCGTCTGAGTAAGAATAATGATAGCAGAAATTTTCCGGGGAGGGCATCATCGTTGCGTATAAATTGCCGGGAGAATCGAAGTTCCAGCATAATAAGAAGCTGCGGTCCTGTCCAAGTAAAGGGTAAGTCTTGACTTCCTGGACGGATTTGGAATATTCCGGACAGACAAGCCTTGCTCCTAATTTATGGTTTTCCGGAAGAAGCCGAGTATCGGGTCCTGTGATCTGACGGCAAAAATCGGATAAATTCATATGTAAATACCTCCTTGTATTCTACAAACAATTATACCATAACAGAGGTCGGAATAGGTAACTTATTTATGAAAAGTGCAGAGTTAAGAGATTGAGAAAACAGAAATGGATTTTTATAATAAAACCATAATAAAGCTGTAAACGAAACAGAAAATTTGATTGAAAAGGAGTAATTAGACATGTTAAAAACAAAGAATTATCAGTTTTGGTTCTGCACAGGATCACAGGATCTTTATGGAGATGAGTGCCTTGCACACGTAGCAGAGCATTCAAAAATCATTGTAGATGCTTTAAATAAATCAGGAAATCTTCCATACGAAGTTGTATGGAAACCAACCATGATCACAAATGAGGTCATCAGAAAGACATTCAACGAGGCGAATACAGATGAGAACTGTGCCGGTGTTATCACATGGATGCACACATTCTCTCCTGCAAAATCATGGATCTTAGGATTACAGGAGTACAGAAAACCATTACTTCACTTACATACACAGTTCAACCGTGAAATCCCATACGACACAATTGACATGGATTTCATGAATGAGAACCAGGCAGCTCATGGTGACAGAGAATATGGTCACATCTTCAGCCGTCTGAACATGGAGCGTAAAGTTGTTGCAGGATACTGGGAAGATGAAGACGTTCAGAAACAGATCGGATCATGGATGCGTACAGCAGTTGGTGTTGTAGAAAGCAGCCACATCAGAGTAATGCGTGTAGCTGACAACATGAGAAACGTTGCTGTAACAGAAGGTGATAAAGTAGAAGCTCAGATTAAATTTGGCTGGGAAGTAGATGCTTATCCTGTAAATGAGATCGTTGAAGCTGTAAATGCTGTATCTCAGGCTGATATTGATACATTAGTAGAAGAATACTATGACAAATATGACATCCTTCTTGAGGGAAGAGATGAGAAAGAATTCCGTGAGCATGTAGCAGTACAGGCTGGAATCGAACTTGGATTTGAAAGATTTCTGGATGAGAAGAATTATCAGGCAATCGTAACACACTTCGGAGATCTTGGTGGACTGAAACAGCTTCCGGGACTTGCAATCCAGAGACTGATGGAAAAGGGTTATGGATTCGGAGCAGAAGGCGACTGGAAGACAGCTGCTATGGTTCGTGTTATGAAGATTATGACTCAGGGAATGAAGGATGCTAAGGGAACTTCATTCATGGAAGATTATACATACAACCTTGTACCTGGAAAAGAAGGTGTTCTGGAAGCTCATATGCTTGAGGTATGCCCGACAATTGCAGACGGAAAGATCAGCATCAAAGAGCAGCCACTGAGCATGGGCGACAGAGAAGATCCTGCAAGACTTGTATTTACATCTAAGACAGGTCCGGCTATCGCAACATCCCTGATCGACCTTGGAGACAGATTCCGTCTGATCATCAATGATGTAGACTGCAAGAAGACAGAGAAACCAATGCCAAAACTTCCTGTAGCAACAGCATTCTGGACACCACAGCCGAACTTAAAGGTTGGAACAGAAGCATGGATCCTGGCAGGTGGAGCTCACCATACAGCATTCTCTTATGACTTAACAGCAGAGCAGATGGGTGACTGGGCAGCCAGCATGGGAATCGAGGCTGTATACATTGATAAGGATACAACAATCAGACAGTTCAAGAACGAACTCCTGTGGAACAGCGTTGCATTCCGTAAATAATCAAAAATTATCATAAACGGTAACATTTTATTTGCAGGGGATATCGAATAGATATTTCCCTGCAAAAATAGTATAATGGATATATTAAGAAAGCTTAGAAAATGATATTAGGAGGAAGCGTACAATGAGCAATGTAAAAGAGATCATTGAGAGCGGAAAAGCATATCTTGGAATCGAATTTGGTTCTACAAGAATTAAAGCAGTACTGATTGATGAGGAACATAATCCAATCGCATCCGGAAGCCACACATGGGAGAACCGTTATGAGAACGGCCTGTGGACATACTCTCTGGACGATATCTGGACAGGTCTTCAGGACAGCTACCGCGATATGGCAGAGAATGTACAGAAAGAATATGGAGTAACGATCAAGAAACTGGGAGCAATCGGATTCAGTGCCATGATGCATGGATATATGGCATTTGATAAAGACGGAAAGCTTCTCGCACCATTCCAGACATGGAGAAACAGCAATACAGGAAAAGCTTCTGAAGTGCTGGTAGATCTCTTCCATTATAATATTCCACTGAGATGGAGTATCGCACATCTGTATCAGTGTATCCTGGATAAAGAAGAGCATGTAAAAGATATTGCATTCATGACAACACTTGCAGGATATATCCACTGGCAGATGACAGGTGAGAAGGTTCTGGGCGTAGGAGATGCATCCGGAATGTTCCCAATCGACATGAATACAAAAGACTATGATGAAGAGATGATCCAGAAGTTCGATAAACTCATTGAGGGTGAGAACTATCCATGGAAAGTGAAAGAGATCCTTCCTAAGGTTCTGGTAGCAGGAGATGCAGCCGGTGTCCTGACAGAAGAGGGAGCAAAGAAACTTGATCCTACAGGTAATCTGGAAGCAGGAATTCCACTTTGTCCTCCAGAAGGAGATGCAGGAACAGGTATGGTAGCTACAAACAGTGTAGCACAGCGTACAAGCAACATTTCCGCCGGTACTTCATTCTTCTCAATGGTTGTACTGGAGAAACCTCTGAAAGACTTACATACAGAGATCGACATGGTTACAACACCTGACGGAAGTCTGGTTGCCATGGTACATTCTAACAACGGAACAACAGATCTGAATGCGTGGGTAAATCTGTTCAAAGAATTTGCTGATTCCATCGGAGCAGATGTAGACATGAACCAGATGTATGGAACACTTTATAATAAAGCACTGGAAGGTGATGCTGACTGTGGTGGAATCCTTTCTTACGGTAACTATGCCGGAGAACCTATTACAAAAGTTGAAAAAGGACGTCCGATGGTAGTAAGAACGCCGGAGACAAAATTCAATCTGGCTAACTTTATGAGATCTCACCTGTATACAGCACTTGGTGTTATCAAAGTCGGAATGGATATCTTAACAAAAGACGAAGGCGTTGAAATTGATACAGTTCTCGGACATGGCGGACTCTTTAAGACAAAAGGTGTCGGACAGAAGATCCTGGCAGATGCGATCAATACACCGGTTGTAGTTATGGAGACAGCAGGAGAAGGCGGACCTTGGGGAATGGCTATCCTGGCTGAATACATGGTAAAACGTGCAGAAGGTGAAAAACTGGAAGATTATCTGAAAGAGAAAGTATTCGGAAGCAATGCCGGAAGCAGAATCGATCCGGATCCGGAAGGCGTAGCAGGATACGAAGCTTTCATGGAGACATACAAGAAAGGCCTTGATGTAGAGCGCAGAGCCTGTGCAGACCTGTAAGAGATATCATAGTGTATAAAAAGCAGAGGGGGACATAATGATGACCCCGTATCTGCATATAAAATATAAAGGAGATATGAAGACATGCTGGAAGAATTAAAAAAAGAAGTATATGAAGCAAACATGCTTCTTCCAAAATATAATCTGGTAACATTTACATGGGGAAATGTAAGCGGAATCGACCGTGAAAAAGGACTTTTCGTAATCAAACCAAGCGGAGTTGATTATGATAAATTAACACCGGATGATATGGTGGTTGTAGACCTTCAGGGCAATAAAGTAGAAGGAGACTTAAATCCATCTTCAGATACAGCTACACATGTAGAGCTGTATAACAGATTCCCGAATATCGGCGGTGTCGTACATACACACTCTCCATGGGCAACAAGCTGGGCTCAGGCAGGAAGAGGAATCCCTTGCTATGGAACCACACATGCAGATTATCTGTACGGAACAGTTCCATGTGTAAGAAATCTTACAAAAGAGGAAATTGATGAAGCATATGAAAAGAATACAGGTGTGCTGATCGCAGACAGATTCGATGAAGATGATCTGGATTATGTTGCGACACCTGCAGTACTCTGCAAGAACCACGGACCATTCACATGGGGCAAAGATGCACATGAAGCTGTCCACAACGCAGTTGTATTGGAGGAAGTTGCCAAGATGGCAGCAAGATGCGAAATGATCAATCCGGATGTAAAACCTGCACCACAGGAATTACAGGATAAGCATTACTTTAGAAAACATGGAGCAAATGCTTATTATGGACAGCCAGGGAAGTAAATCTGACCAGTATTAAAAAATGCTTCGCGTTTCCGGAAAGTTCCGGTTCGCGAAGCATTTTCTATATCGCCATGCGTTCGGAAGAAGCTGCCAGTGGCAGGTTCTGTAGATATGGCATATTTTATAAAGTTGTGAACATATCAATTACCTGTCCGGTCATCGGTGCCGGTGAATCTGCAAGCAGGTATACAATTCCTTTTGCAACTTCTTTAGAGCTTCCCATGATAGCATCATCCTGACCAACTGAATGGTTATAATCACGCTGTCCCGGAGTATCGACCATACCAGGTGCAACAGCGTTACATTTGATTCCGTATTCTTTAGTCTGGATGGCTGTCGTCTTGGTCATTGTTACGATACCGCCTTTAGCGATGGCATATGCGCCCATCTGAGAGGCGATACGGCCCATTCTGGAAGAGACATTGACAATATCACCTTTTCTCTGCTTGATCATTACAGGTACGACATTTTTTGTTACAAGGAATGGGATTCTTAAGTTTGTCTTGATGATCTGATCCCACTGTTCTTCTGACCATTCCCAGATCTTGATTGCCTGGTGCTCGATGTTATTGTAGATTTCTTTTGGATATCCACCTGCGTTATTTACGAGGATATCGATTCTTCCGAATTTGTCAACGACAGTTTTTACCATATCGGCAACCTGTTCGCCGTCTGTTAAGTCTCTGGCAATAGAGATTGCCTTTCCACCGGCGTCTTCGATCATTTTTACTGTTTCATCCAGATCAGACTGTGTTCTTGCGACTGTCACAACAGTAGCACCTTCTGCTGCGATAGCAAGTGCTGCGTCACGTCCGATTCCTTTTCCTGATCCTGTTACAATTGCGATTTTTCCTTCTAATTTACCCATGATATATATTCTCCATAATTACATTCATTTTAATTTATTTATTGTTTATACAAGTCTTGTATTTTCTGCAAAAAACTGAATGTCTGTAGATTCGATGTAACTGTCACCGATTTCATGGAGCAGTATGACATTTAAATTCCCGTTCAGATTCTTTTTATCTAAAGAAATTGCTTCGGTCAGCGTTCCAAGTGGAAGACCACATTCCGATGGAAGACCGTAAGTATCAAGGACTTTCTGTATTCTTCCGGCGGTTCCGGCTGGAGTGAGTCCTTTTTCTTCTGCAATCTTAGTAATCTGGTACATACCGATGGCAACGGCCTCTCCATGGCTTTCTCTTTGATAATGGAAATGTTGTTCGATAGTGTGTGCCAGTGTATGGCCGAAATTCAGCAGCATACGTTCACCGGTGTCAAACTGATCATTCTCTACGACAATTCGTTTGATATCTACACAGCGTGTGATGATGGCAGGCAGTTCTTCTTTTAAATCTTCAAAAGAACTGTGTGATTCCAAGGTCTGAAACAAACCGGCATCCTTGATGCAGCCGTATTTGATGACCTCTCCCATACCATCGTTGATAAATCGTCTGTCCAGTGTGTCCAGAACCGTTGGATCGATCAGAACAAGCTCTGGCTGGTAGAATGCACCTACCAGGTTCTTCCCCTCCGGAAGATCTACGGCAACTTTTCCGCCGACGGAAGAGTCAACCTGAGCCAGAAGAGAAGTCGGGATCTGGACGAATTTTACACCGCGCAGATAACTTGCGGCAGCAAAGCCGGTGAGATCTCCGATCACACCGCCGCCCAGGGCAATGACCAGATCACTTCGGGAGATCCTGGCTTCCAGCATGGCCTTGTAGACCGTAGGAAGTGTCTGGAAATCTTTCGTTGCTTCTCCGTGTGGAAGTACCAGGTAATGACATTCATAAGTAGAAGCTAAGGTTTCGATCAGCTTGTCACCATAGAGTGGAAATACATTATCATCAGAGACGATGATAATGCGTTTTCCATGGTAAATCTCGCGGATATAATCTCCGGCCTGGGACAATATATTATTTTCGATATAAATAGGATAACTGTCTTTTCCCAGATTTACTGTAAGTTTCATAATAAAGCTCCTGTGAAGTCAGAAATTGCTATGTTAGATCGTCTTTCCGACTACATTTGCAATCTCTGTAACTTTCTTGATTAATTCATCATATTTCTTAGGTTTTAATGACTGAGCTCCGTCGCAGAGAGCGGATTCAGGATCATTGTGTACTTCAATCATCAGTCCATCGGCACCGGCAGCTACAGCAGCCATTGCCATAGAATCTACAAGCCACCATTTTCCACCGGCGTGACTTGGGTCAACGATGATTGGAAGATGAGTCAGCTTGCGAAGTACAGGGATACTCTGAAGATCCAGAGTATTTCTTGTATAGCTTTCAAAAGTACGGATTCCACGTTCGCAGAGGATGACATTCTCATTACCGGATGCCATGATGTATTCTGCTGACATGATCCATTCTTCGTAAGTTGCATTGAGACCTCTCTTTAAGAGGATTGGACGGTCAAGCTGTCCTAATTCTTTTAACAGATCAAAGTTCTGCATGTTACGTGCGCCGATCTGGATCAGATCGACTTTCTCATTGAAGACATCCAGATATTTTTCTGACATCAGTTCTGTGACGATTGGAAGACCTGTCTCTTCTTTAACTGCAGTTAAGATATCGAGTCCGTCAAGACCAAGTCCCTGGAATGAATAAGGGCTTGTTCTGGGTTTGAAAGCGCCGCCGCGGAGTAAGTTGGCTCCGGAAGCTTTCGCGGCTTTCGCAATCTCGAGGACCTGTTCATAAGATTCTACGGAGCAAGGACCTGCGATCATTGCCAGATGGTCACCGCCGACTTTGACGCCGGATACATCAATGATAGAATCCTCCGGATGGAATGCACGGTTAGCTAATTTGTATGGCTCCTGAACATGCATAACTTTGTCAACAGCAGAGTCAAGTTCAAATAACTTGGAATCAATCTTTGCTGTATCGCCGATACAACCGATAATAGTCATCTCTTCGCCCTGAACAACGTGTGTGTCAAGACCTCTCTTTTTGACCATGCCCTCTACACGAGAAACATCATCTTTTGTGGTGCGTGGTTTTAATACGATAATCATAAATAATTTCCTCCAAATGTGTGATTATGTGATAATTTGTGCCTGTGTGATATTTTCTTTCCCCGTGTGGAACAAGTGTGGTCGCACTGTAAAATATTCGCACTGCAAAACTTTAAGTGTTTAAAGTATGAAACTAATGATAGTCTAACGCAAGTAGATTTGAATGTCAACACTTTTATTGGATAAATTCTTTCATTTTGGAAAAAGTGTGTTAGACTAAGACTGTATAGTAAAAGGAGTGAAAAAATGGTAAAAGTATGGATAGCAGATATTACACCATTATTAATAGAAGAAACATATCGGGCATATTATGATAAGGTGCCCGGCTGGAGGCAGGAGAAAGCAGAAAAACTGCGTAATATGGAAGATAAAGCGAGGAGTATCGGTGCCTGGATATTGTGGGAGAAGATGCAGGAAGCATTGCAGATTCCGGAGACGGCAGTTTATAATCTGTCGCATTCCGGCAGATATGTATTATGTGCCTGTAGTGACCGGGAAAATGTGCAGGTTGGATGCGACGTTGAGATGATAGGAGAGTCATTACTGAAAATAGCAGAACGCTATTTTCGTCCGGCCGAGTATGAGATGATCTGTCGTGCAAAAACTGAGAAAAAACAGACAGAATGGTTCTATCGGCTCTGGGTCCTGAAAGAAAGTTTCATGAAGGCTACAAGAAGAGGAATGGGACTGGACATGCATGCATATGAATTTGCCTGGAAAGAAGATGGAATACCATATCTGAAAATACAGCCGGAAGAATATCCGGGAGACTATCTGTGCAGGGAATACGAACTGGAGCAGGGGGACGCAAGAGTTGCGGTAATTACGACGGATAAAGAAATCGAGGGGAGATTACACGAAGTCAGACTTGCTTAAATAAAAGGGGTGTATGAACATGAAACAGTTAAAGACAAAGTGGGCAGATAATATAAATGAAAAGAATGTATTAGGGGAGTATCCGAGACCGCTTATGCGGAGAAAGAGTTACGTGAATCTGAATGGCATCTGGAAATATGCAATAAAAGAAACAAAAGGATTTCCAAGGAAAATGGATGGAGATATTCTGGTTCCATTTTCACCGGAAGCAATGTTATCAGGGGTGAACAGACAGCTTAAGCCGGAGGAATATCTGTGGTATAAGAGGGCATTGCCGGAAGAAGTAAAACCAGAAAAAGGTTACAGATGGCTCCTTCATTTTGGAGCAGTAGACCAGTGTGCAGTTGTCTATGTGAATGGAAAGAAGCAGGGAAAGCATGTGGGAGGATATCTGCCATTTTCATTTGATATTACGGATGCATTGAAAGAAGAAAAGAATGCACTGACGGTAAAGGTAAAGGATTATTCGGACACATATTATTACAGCAGAGGAAAACAAAAACTTAAAAACGGAGGGATGTTCTATACGGCACAGAGCGGGATCTGGCAGACTGTATGGATGGAGAAAGTTCCGGAATCTTACATCGGACGTGTGAAAATTACACCACTTTATGATAAATCATCTGTGATGCTGCAGGTGGAAGCAGCAGATGGGAGAAAAAATCTTGATTATGAAGTGACAGTAACGGCAAGAAAAATGTGGCCGGTAAAAGCATCAGGAAAGACGGGAAAACCGTGTGTGATCATGATCCCGCATATGAGAAGCTGGAGTCCGGAAGATCCGTTCCTGTATGATGTGCATATCCGGATGGGAGAAGATTCAGTAGAAAGCTACTTTGCCATGCGTAAGGTGGAAGTACAAAAGGATGAAAATGGGATTCCGAGGATATTCCTGAATAACCGTCCATATTTCCAGAAGGGAGTACTGGATCAGGGATACTGGCCGGACGGATTGTATACACCACCGTGTGATGAGGCGATGATCTACGATATTCAGAAGATGAAAGACCTTGGATTCAATATGATCCGTAAGCATATCAAGATAGAACCGCAGCGGTGGTATTATCATTGTGACCGTATCGGCATGCTTGTATGGCAGGATATGGTGAACGGAGGAAGAGAATATAAGAGCTGGTATGTAACCTATATGGCGACTGCGATGGAAAGTGTGAAGATTCGTGCAAAGGATTCCAGACTCCGCCTGATGGGACGGCAGGATCCGGCAGGTCAGAAGCAGTTTGAAGATGAGATGAAGGAGACTGTCCGTAATCTGTATAATCATCCATCTATCGTTACCTGGGTCATTTTTAATGAAGGATGGGGACAGTTTCGGACAAAGAAAATGACAGATGTTGTCCGGGTAGAAGATCACACAAGACTGATCGATCCGGCGAGCGGATGGTTTGACCAGGGATGTGGTGATGTGAGAAGTATTCATGATTATTTCTTCCCGCTGCATGTGGCGCCGGAAGAGCGTGTGACAGCACTTACAGAGTTTGGCGGATATTCACTGCAGATCCCGAAGCACAGTATGTATGAGAAGGAAGTCTATGGATACAAGATATTCAAAAGAAAAAAGGAACTTACCCAAGGGTATGAAAAATTGATAAAAAAACTCATTATTCCGAATATCAGACGGGGATTAAGTGCAACGGTTTATACACAATTGTCGGATGTAGAAGAAGAGGTAAATGGAATCCTTTCTTATGACAGGAAAATAATGAAGATCGACGAAAATATGGTGAAAAAAATGAATGAAAAACTCCGGTTTTAGACTGGAATTTCAAGTGAATTTGTCATAAGCGTAGTTGACGTGATTTCGGTGATTTGTTAGAATATATAAGGGAAAATGAAAGATTTATCAAGATAGAAAAATGTTTACAAAACCATAAAAAAACATTGAGGAGAGTATGGGTGAGTAAAGACTAATAAGGAGGAAAAGAATGTTGGAATTAACGTTTGGAGAACAGGTCAAGATCATTCTGAGCCGTAAAGGAATGACGATCAAAGAACTTGCTGAGAGAATAGAAAAACAGACAGGAAAGAAGATGTCCCGCCAGAACCTGACACAGCGTCTGGGAAGAGATAATTTCCAGGAGCAGGATATGCGAATGATCGCAAAGATTCTTGAATGCCCGTTTTATCTGGATATATTGGAAGAACATGAAAATCACGAAGAAAAGGCAGTGAAAGAACAAAAGGCTGCAACACCGGAACAAAAAGAAAAAGTATCCAAAGCAGAAGAAAGAGATATCACGATCGGAGAACTTGTTGATATTCATAAAGAACTGGATGCGATTGAGAAGAAAAAGAGTAAGAAGAGATCAAAGAAAGAAGTTGTGGAAGACCCGGGATATGTGCAGGAGACAATCTTTGATTTTGTAAGAGAAAGAGAGACAGCTGAAGAGCCGAAAGCAGTAGAAGAACC
>ERZ808240.1550-NODE-1550-length-28009-cov-38.065357_pt1 | contig 28009 bp, 23 predicted proteins | sample MGYA00521084_ERZ808240 | MGnify/ENA primary metagenome ERZ808240 (study PRJEB31516, sample SAMN03275571) | gut metagenome | biome: mammalia-associated habitat; material: feces | host: Papio cynocephalus | place: Kenya | collected 2012-08-06 ... | reverse complement strand
TATGAGTACTAAAACTAAATTTATCTTGACCTATGTAGGTGGTATCGTAACGGGTATTGTCCTCATGTTTGTCTTTGCCTTGATTGTCAATTCGACACAGCAAGGACAAGCTAATGCCGTCAATCGAGACGTTGTGATGTTCGAAAAACCGCAACAAGTGATAACGGCAAGTACATTGAAAGTGATACAGGTTCTGCCTGATGGTAGTGCCTTGGCGACAGTTGACTTTGTGGAAGATAATGGTGGTATGGTTGTCATGTTCTTGGCGAAGGATGGAATGGCATATTATGATGACCAAAAGATTAATGTTCCTTCAGGTAAGTGCTTGCGCCAAGTGGGTACCTTTACTTATGAAAGTAAGATGGGGCAGAAGACTGTACCTGTTGTGGAAATATTGGATGAATGAAATTGAGAGTATGAACTCGCCTCAGCAGAATTCTGGTAATTTATTGTTTGTTGTCAACTAAAATCGTTAAACCACAATATGAAGGGGGTGCGTCATGGACTTATGACACACCCCCTTGTATGTTTGTCGTGAAGAGAACTGTCTCTTCTCGACTTTCTTACTTGAAGTATCTCTTGTAGAGACCGGCAAAGCCTGCTGCGTGACGAGCCTCGTCTTTTGCCATCTCATGAACGGTATCGTGGATGGCATCAGAGCCCTGCTCCTTAGCTAACTTGGCGATACGGAACTTGTCCTCGCATGCACCCTTCTCGGCTGCAATACGTGCCTCGAGGTTGCTCTTCGTGTCGCCCAAAACCTCACCGAGCAATTCAGCAAAGCGAGAGGCATGGTCAGCCTCCTCGTAAGCGTAACGCTTGTAAGCCTCTGCGATTTCAGGATAGCCTTCGCGGTCGGCCTGGCGTGCCATGGCAAGATACATGCCTACTTCGCCACACTCACCGTTGAAGTGGTCTTTCAAGCCCTTGATGACATCTTCCTTCACGCCATCCTTGTATGCTTGACCCAATACATGGGTTGTGGCGAAGGTCAAGTCGGTGTCAACGCTGTCTTCTAACAATTTGAACTTGCTGGCTGGAGCCTTGCAAATAGGGCATTTCTCTGGAGCCTCAGTACCTTCGTAGATATATCCACAAACGGTACAAATAAATTTTTTCTTCATAATGTTTTGTGTTTATTGTTATACAAATAGTTGTTAATTAATGCTTGTTTCTTTTTCCTGCAAAACAGCCTGTTCCTTTTTAGCGGCACAATCAGCGCAGATACCCTTGTAGTAGAGCTGCTGTTCCTGGACGAGATTGCCATCAATGTAAGTCTCGTATTGCAACTGTGGGGCATCTTCGTTCATCAAGTCTATGACTCGTCCGCATTTCTTGCAGAAAAAGTGTACATGGCTTTTAGGATTTCCATCATAGCACACACGGTGCTCGTCGATGGTGATCATTTGTGCCGCTCCCTTTTCGCTCAGCATGCGTAGCGTGTTGTAGACTGTAGTTCTGCTCAAGGTGGAAATCTGTTTGTACAGTCCCTGGTAAACATCCTCTACCGTGGGGTGGATGGGGTGATTGATGAGCCAGTCCAGTATGGCTAATCTTTGCTTGGATGGACGTATGCCTGTTTCCTGTAGTCTATAGTATGCTTCTTGGTCTCTCATTCGCTTTGCAGTTTTTTTTATGATGCAAAGGTAGGTATTTTTATTGTAATTGCAAAATAAATTTGGAGAAATTACAAATATATTTGTAATTTCTCCAAATTTATTACATTTCTCTTCTGTTGACAGCTTTCCCCTTATTCCACACCTTATTATATATAGCGGGGGAACTGTTTGCTTTAATTATGTATTCAGAACTTTATCTGAGGTCGATGACTTCAGCTGATGGAAACTCTGTGGCCTTGAAAGCAAATGAACTGTTGGGTATGTTGCGCGCCTTGAAATTACTTATCTTGATAGTGCTCCATGTTTTGCCCTGTCTCATCTTGACTTGCGTTGGCACATAGTTTTTTTTGCTGATAGTGATGTGGAGCTCGGCAACAGAACGTTTTTGGTTTCGTGCTGTCAGATGAACCAGATAGTTGTTGCCGTTTTTCTTCAGATCCATTTTGTAGCCCGTCTTATATATATTGATAAAGGTATAGGGATTCATCGACATCTGTTGTGCTTGGGTCGGGGTAGAGATGTTCACCTCGTTGGTTTTCTTCAGATATGTCCACTGGGTCTTTCCGTTAAACCATACGATGGCTTGTGGTGTGCGAGCATTGAACTTGTTTCCTTTGATGGCAATAGTGCCGCTGCTCGTCCCTATTTTTGCGTTTGATATGGTGAAGTTGGCGCTTGCCCCGTTTTTGTTGCCTATCACCTTGGCTGTTTTGTCGAGTACTTGTCGGGCGCTCTGGGCAAATGCACTTAGTCCCATCAGGGTCATGAGTGCGATAAGAATAGTTTTCTTCATGTCTAAAATTGTGTGTTTGAATTACTGTCTCACTGTCCGCGTAAAGCAGCCAGCAGGTTGTTGAGCTGATTCTCGTCCTGGACGAGTACCTCTCTTGGCTTGCTGCCTTGTGCTGCTCCAACGACACCTGCTGCCTCCAGTTGATCCATGAGTCGTCCGGCACGGTTGTAGCCGATAGAGAATCGGCGCTGAATCATGCTGGTGCTTCCCTGTTGCGAAAGGACTATGGCGTGGGCTGCTTCCTCAAAGAATGGGTCGAGGCTGCGTGCATCCACGTTTCCTGCTCCAGTGGCATTGTCATCATTGGTGGGCTCGGGAAGTTCCATAGGCTCGATGGGGCCAGGCTGTTCGCAGATGTACTCGTTGATACGCTCTATTTCTGGTGTGTCTACAAAGGCACATTGTACACGTACTGGCTCTTGACCGCCCTGGTAAAGCATGTCGCCTCGTCCTATCAGCTGATTGGCGCCTGTGCGGTCGAGGATAGTTTTTGAGTCGATGGCCGAAGTAACCTTGAAAGCGATGCGGCCTGGAAAGTTGGCCTTGATGTTACCCGTGATAATACTTGTGGTAGGACGCTGGGTGGCTATAACCATGTGTATTCCGACGGCACGGGCTAACTGTGCTATGCGTGCTATAGGCAACTCTACCTCTTTACCCGCCGTCATGATGAGGTCGCCGAACTCATCGATAATGACCACGATGTATGGCATGTATTCATGTCCATCGGTGAGTCGCAGTTTGTGGTTAATATATTTCTGGTTGTACTCCTTGATGTTTCTGGCTCCAGCTTTTTTCAGCAAGTCGTATCGGCTGTCCATGAGCACGCACAGACTGTTGAGTGTGCGTACCACCTTGGTAACATCGGTAATGATAGGCTCTTCCTCGTCAGGCAGGGCAGCCATAAATTTGTTGGCAATGCGTGAGTAAACGCTGAATTCCACTTTCTTGGGGTCGATGAGTACAAACTTCAACTCGTTGGGATGCTTCTTATATAATAGAGAGGTGATGATGGCATTCAGGCCTACAGACTTTCCCTGACCCGTTGCGCCGGCAACAAGCAGGTGAGGAATTTTTGCCAGATCTACCATGAATACCTCGTTGGTGATGGTCTTTCCCAAGGCGATAGGTAGCTCCATCTTGGTTTCCTGAAATTTCCTTGAGTTGAGGATGCTCTCCATGCTCACAATGTTTGGCTTGGCGTTAGGCACCTCGATGCCTATGGTTCCTTTGCCCGGAATAGGTGCGATGATTCGTATTCCCAAGGCGGCAAGGCTCAAGGCGATGTCGTCCTCGAGATTCTTTATCTTGGAGATGCGTACACCTTCTGCAGGCTGAATCTCATAGAGTGTAATCGTTGGTCCCACCGTGGCCCTTATGGTACGTATGGTAACGCCAAAGTTGCCCAACACCTCGATGATGCGGTTTTTGTTGGCTATCTGCTCAGCTTGGTCGATATAGTTGCCATTGTCTTCATATTTCTTGAGCAGATTCAAGGTGGGGTACTTGTACTTGGTGAAAGGCTCCTTGGGGTTGATGGGTGCGTTGAGATGTTCTACATTGCTTACTATTGGTCCGTGTGCCTTTTCATCGGCAGCAGCTACGGCTATGTCCATATCGATATTTCCTCCAGCTACCTTGGCGGCTTCTTTTGCGCTTAGGTCCGCCTTCTGGGCGCGGAGCTCTCGCTGCTTTTCCAACAACGACTTGCCTTCTTCGGTATTGCCGCTTTGCAAATTTTCATCCTTCTTAACGGGGACTTCTCCCGGTGTCACGTCCAAGTCTATCACTCGTGCGGGCTCTGGCTCTTTGAATTCCTCGAGCACGGTGCTTGGCAAGTCTTCGTCTTCTATAGGCTCATCTTGGCTTGTCTCAGAATCGTTGGCAATGGATTCTTTGTCATCTTTTGTCTTGTGATTGGTGATTTCGAAAGATACCCTCTTGGATATGAATCCGATAGGGTTGAGTGCTTTTCTGATGACCGTAATAGTCTCTGTAGTAAGGTAGGTGAGAAATGCCACGGCTACAAAAAGCAGGATGGCGGTAAGTCCTGGAGGACCCACGATGTCTTCGAGTCGTTGTACGACGAAGAGCCCGTGTTTTCCACCCGGATTGAAGATGAGGTCGCCCATGATGGGTGTGAGGAATTTGGCAAAGGTTACCGAACTCCACAGCATGACCACCATCGTGCATAGAAACCATTTCAAAAGGTTGATTTTATAGGCGTGCATGAGCTGAAAGCCTACCAGCACGCAGAACAAAGGCAGCAGAAAGGCGGGAAAGCCAAAATTGAGCGACATGAGCCAATAGGAGATGATAGCCCCCCAGGAGCCACAATAGTTTTGGAATTGTTGCTCGGAATTAGTCCATTCACCTGGTCGCAAATCTTCCAATAAGCTTTGGTCTGCGGCACCTGTGTTGAGGAATGACACCATGGCAATGATGACGTAAATAGATGCGAAGAAGAGAGTTAGTCCCAAGAAAAAGTCTGTTATAGTGTTGTTGAACAAATATTCCAAGCCTAAGGCCTCGCTGAAGGATTTGGCCTTGCGCTGTGTTTTTTTCTTTGCCATTTTTTATACATTTATTTATTTATCTGCAAAATTAGAGAAAATAAATGAGAAACTCGCCATTTTCTCGCCATTTTTTCTTAATTTTGCAATCGAAAGTAAGAAAAATTTAATGAAAATTCTATTTAAAAAGTTCGACAAGCGCGAAATTACTGGTCTTCCGAAAGTGTTGTTTCAAGGACGTATAATAATGATTGTTACCCCTGGCGAAACAGAGAAGGCTGTTGATTATCTGCTGAGCCAGAAAATATTAGGATTTGATACAGAAACCCGTCCGTCATTCAAGAAGGGGCATAGATATGAGGTGTCGTTGCTGCAAGTGAGTACGCACGACACCTGTTTCCTGTTTCGCTTGAACCTGACAGGCATGACACCAGCCATCATCCGATTGCTGGAGGATGGGAGAGTGGTCAAGGTGGGGCTGTCTTGGCATGATGATCTGTTGCAGTTGCATCGCAGGGCTGACTTCAAGGCTGGCAAGTTTGTGGAACTGCAGGATGTGGCGGAAAAGTTTGGACTTGAGGACAAGAGCTTGCAGAAACTCTATGCCAACCTGTTCCACATGAAGATAAGCAAGGCACAGCGCTTGAGCAACTGGGAACAAGCGGTGTTGCGGGATGCCCAGAAACTCTATGCGGCCACAGATGCTTGGGCTTGCATCAAGATATACGAAGAGCTACAGCGACTCTCGCGTGAAGGAGATTACGAGTTGGTGGAACCTGTAAAATTGGTGGAAGAGTGAAGGTAAAAATTGCACGTGAAGACACCTGTCTTTACATCTTTTTTTAGGCGAAATAAAGTAAAAACAAAATATGTACAAACAGATATTTCTGAAAAGAGGAAAAGAAGAATCGCTCAAGCGATTCCATCCCTGGATATTTTCAGGTGCCATTCATCACATGGACGAGGACATCAAGGAAGGCGAGACTGTAAGAGTTATCACAGCCGCAGGCGAGTTTATAGCCATAGGGCATTATCAGATAGGCTCTATTGCCGTGCGTGTGCTTTCCTTCGAAGATATAGAGATCAATACCGACTTTTGGCGCGAGCGCCTGCAGGCTGCACTAAACATGCGTGTCGGAGTCGGTATAGCCGACAGTCCTGCCAATAATACTTACCGCCTTGTACACGGAGAAGGCGATTATTTGCCAGGTTTGGTGATAGACTGCTATGGCTCTACTGCCGTGATGCAGGCGCACAGCGTGGGCATGCATGTCTGTCGCAACGAGATTTGTCAGGCTTTGGTAAAAGTGATGGATGAGCGTATCTCTAATATCTACTATAAGAGCGAGACAACTCTGCCTTATAAGGCCGACCTGCATCAGGAGAACGGATTTCTTGTTGGTGGAGATGCCAGCAATGTGGCGATGGAAAACGGATTGAAGTTCCATATCGATTGGTTGCGCGGACAAAAGACAGGTTTCTTTGTAGACCAGCGTGAGAACCGTTCCCTCTTGGAGCAGTATGCCAAGGGCAAGAGTGTGCTCAATATGTTCTGCTACACGGGCGGCTTCTCTGTTTATGCTATGCGTGGCGATGCCAAACTGGTACACTCGGTGGACAGCAGCGCCAAGGCTATAGAACTGACCAACGATAATGTGGTGCTCAACTTCCCGGGCGATGGCCGTCATGAGGCTTTCTGTGAAGATGCTTTCAAGTATCTTGACGAGCACGACCAACAGTACGACCTCATCGTGCTCGATCCTCCTGCCTTTGCCAAGCATCGTGCTGCTCTGCGTAACGCCTTGAAAGGTTATACTCGTCTCAACGTGAAGGGGCTGCAGCGTATTAAGAAAGGCGGCATACTCTTTACCTTCAGTTGTTCTCAGGTCGTTACCAAGGACAATTTCCGCAATGCTGTGTTTACGGCTGCAGCCCAAGTGGGCAGAAAGGTGAGAATCCTGCATCAGTTACATCAGCCTGCCGACCATCCCATCAATATTTATCATCCAGAGGGTGAGTATCTGAAAGGACTCGTGCTTTATGTGGAGTAAAACATTTTATGATGAATAAGAATTTATTTTTAGTATTATTCGTTTGTTGTGCGTTAATTGGAATAAGCAGCTGTGGCGATTCTCACGAGAGGCGTGCTCGTCTGAGTAAGGCAGAGAAAGTTCGGCTCGACAGCATCGACCGTGCTTCGCTCAAGATAGGAGTCATGCCTACGCTCGACTGTCTTCCTGTGCTCGTGGCTAAGGAGTGTCATCTCTTCGATATTTTGGATGTAGATGTCCATCTGCGCCATTTCAATGCACAGATGGACTGTGATACGGCATTGATCAACAAGCGGATAGAAGGCTCGGTGACCGACTTGGTTCGGGCTTCCCGTCTGCAGTCGAAAGGTACGGGACTTGTTTTCCCCATCGCAACTTCCGCTTATTGGCAGATTATCTCCAACAAACGTTCGCGCATCTCAGAGCTCAAGCAGTTGTCAGATAAGATGATAGCCATTACTCGCTATTCGGCAACCGACTTTCTTGCCACTCTTGCCATCGACAGCGTGCATCCCAAATACGATGTTTATCGTGTTCAGATTAATGATGTAAACATACGTCTCAAGATGTTACTCAACAATGAGATGGATGCGGTTCTCCTTCCTGAGCCTCAAGCCACTCGTGCACGCCTTGAAGGTCATGTGAAGTTGATGGATAGTCGCGACAAGAATGTACACTTAGGTGTGTTCGCTTTTCGTACAGAGGCCTTGAAAGACTCGCGTCGCAAACAGCAGTTGGCTCTTTTTACTAAAGCCTATAATATGGCTGTCGACAGTATAAATAAGAATGGAGTACAGCATTATAAGAATTTAATAATCAGAAGTTGTGGCGTTGATGCACGTACGGTTGATGCCTTGCCAAAACTTCGTTATCAGCACGCTGGCAGTCCGCGTCAGCACGACCTGAATATTGCTAACTCTATTAAAAAATAAATAGCAGTAAAAAATGTCAAGCGATTTACATTTGATCCTACATCAACAAGACAGGGTTCAGCTCATGGAACATTTCAACGAATATGTATATCGGCTGAAGTCTGTTATTGATACTCAATTTAGTATGACAGGCCTTCGGGCAGAGGTGGAAGATTTGTTGGGCGACTATAACCGCATGTTGCAATTTTTTGCATGCGCCAACAAAGACCCCAATGGATACAGCGTTTTTTCTTCCCTTGTAGAACGGCTTTTACGATTGGAACACCACATCGAACTTGAAAAGGCTATTTCTTCCAACCAAGTGTTCAAGGCTGCGGTCAACCGTATCAAGGGTTTCGACCTAATGTCGACCCTTCAGAGGTTGGAACAGTCTGACGCTTCCTTCGAAGACTATCGGAAGGCCTTTGATTCTGTTCTTGTGAGCCGTCAGTGGGATAGTGCAATGTCGCAATACGTAACTTCTCTGTTGGTGGCGGAAAAGATTCCGCAGGTAGCATCCTTGATGATAGAGAGCGCCCTCATGTTGGCTTGCTTTGTGGCTTTCGACTCTCGGAAGTCTGAGACGTTGCTTTCCGTCTATCAGCAGTCGGCATGTGAGAGTGTGCGCCAGCGTGCCTTGGTGGGGTTTGTCCTCTCCATGCCTTGGTCTTCAATCTATGCTATGGACATGAAGAAGAAACTTTTGTGTGGAGATCATAGCGACCAAGTAAAGAAGGATCTACAGTCTTTGCAGAAGCAAATATTCCAGTGCCAGCAAACGTCTTTGGTTTCTGCTGACATCGACAAGAATATCATGCCCGACCTTATTAACTTGAGCCGTAATGGCTATAAAATGATGAAGGATGGCGGACTGGAGGATACTTCTGTCGAGGAAATTGTTGATTCGGAGATGGAAGACCGTTTCATGAATCAGTTTGACAAGAGTATGGAAATGATGCAGGTGCGGAGAGATGCGGGGCTCGATGTCAACTATGCCACCTTCTGCAAGATGAAGAATTATCCCTTCTTCCATCAGTTCTCCAACTGGTTTGCGCCTTTCACGCTTAATCATCCCGACTTGAGCCAGACGAAGGAAGCACTTGGTGGCAAAGCCGATTTCCTGATTTCGATTACAGGTTCTGCTCTAAGCGAAGGCGACAAATATAGCATCCTATTCTCTTTGCAAGCTATCATAGCCCGTATGCCTCAGTACAAGGATTTTATTTTGCCGCCATCTTTAAACATCCCCAAGAACGATGATTTTGACTTGCAGCAAAATGATTCTGTGGCTTTACGTCGCAACTATCTGCAGGATCTGTACCGATTTTTCCAACTGGCTCCGATGCGCGGTGGCTTCCCCAATCCGTTTGTCAACGAGAGCAAGACCTGGGTCGACCCAGCTTTTTTGAGCAGCGAGGTCTTTTCCGATGATGATGAATTGGATGAAGTACATCTCAGCGTCTGCCGATTCCTTGCCAAGAACAAGAATTATGTAGAACTCGACCATTATATGCGCCATTTCTTTATTGGTACCCACGATGGTTTTGTCTTGCAGGCTCTCTGTCTGATTCATGTTAAGAAACGCTATGATGGAGCGGTTCATTTGCTGAAGCCTGTCTTCGACGAGAATCCAGGAGATGTGGCAGTCGGAAAATTGCTGGTGAAGTGCTACCTGCAGCAGAATATGTACAAGGAGGCGCTTGATATCTTTGATACTTTACACGATAAGTTGGGCGATAAGCCTTCACTCCTTATTTCCAAGATTGATAGTCTGCGTTCCACCCATCTTTATAGCGAGGCACTGAAAGTGGCTTACGAGTTGGATTACAAATATCCAGGAAACCGCATACATATGATATTGCTCGTTCGTGTACTGCTCGACAATGACGAAGTGCAGAAAGCGGGCGAGGAAATCGGTAAACTCATCCTTATGTTGCAGGAAGAGAAGGTAGATGATTTAGCCAAAGAGTTCTTTCTCTTAGGCATTATAGAATGGTGTAAGGGACATTTGGAAGATGCGCAGAAACGCATGATAGACTATGTCATAGCCAATAGAGATGACCACGATAAAATCTTCTCCAATGTAGCTGAGTTTAAAAGTCTGCTTCTTAGAAATGGGGTGACTCAGGTGGAGTATGCCATGATGCTGAATTTGATGGACAATCATTTTCCTGCGGAATAGACTTCTTTGTAGGAAATAAGAAAGTTCCACCAATCGGAAGAATAATAAAAATAACAGAAAAAAGCTAACAAAAATGCCAAGCAACAATAATACAGATAGTAGTAGACACCGTAGCAGCACCAAGCCACAGATAGATACCAAGTACGCTCACCTTCAGCCGCAAGACATAGGACTGGAACGTGTGGTATTGGGTGCCTTGATGGTCGATTCGGATGCTTTCTCTATGGTTTCGGAGATGTTGAAGCCTACCACTTTTTACGAGCCTCGTCATCAGAAAATCTACGAGGCCATACAGAAGATGAACATGGAGGAGCGTCCTGTAGATATTATGACGCTCGTCAACGAGCTTACCAAGATGGGCGAAATCGATCGTGTGGGGGGAGCCTCCTATCTCATGGATATTTCCTCGCAGGTGGCATCTGCCGCCCATATAGAGTATCATGCCCGTATCCTGGCACAGAAAGCCCTTCAGCGTCAGCTCATACACTATGCTTCCGACATTGAGACGCAAGCCTTCGACGAGAGTGTTGACGTAGACGAGTTGATGCAGCATGCCGAGGCTGAGCTTTTCGCACTGTCGCAGAACAATATGAAGCAGGACTATACTCAGATAGACCCAGTCATCAAGGATGCCGTCGACATCCTGCAACGTGCAGCCAAGAACTCTGGTGGCCTTACTGGTATTCCAACAGGCTATACTGGTCTCGATGATATAACCAGTGGCTGGCAGCCTTCCGATCTTGTCATTATAGCCGGACGCCCTGCGATGGGTAAGACTTCTTTTGCCTTGAGTATTGCCAAGAATGTGGCAGTTGATTACCATATTCCCATCGGTTTTTTCTCTTTGGAAATGAACAATGTCCAGTTGGTGAACCGCTTGATTAGCAACGTGTGTGAAATCTCTGGACATAAAATATTGAATGGACAACTCGACAATTCGGAGTGGGAGCGGCTCGACCGCAAGTTGCGCGAACTTACAGGTGCTCCAATCTATGTCGACGATACGCCAGGACTTTCAGTTTTCGAATTGCGTACCAAGGCACGCCGACTGGTAAGAGAGAAGGGCGTGAAACTGCTCATGATTGACTATCTTCAGTTGATGAATGCCAACGGAATGAAATTTGGTAGCCGTCAAGAGGAGGTTTCTACCATTTCTCGTTCACTCAAGGGACTTGCCAAGGAACTCAATATTCCAGTGCTTGCTCTGTCACAGCTTTCGCGTAACGTGGAGAGCCGTGAGGGGCTTGAGGGTAAGCGTCCCCAACTGAGTGACCTTCGTGAGTCGGGTGCCATTGAGCAGGATGCCGATATGGTTCTGTTTGTTCACCGTCCTGAGTATTATCATATTTATGTCGACGAGAAGGGAAATGACCTTCATGGTATGGCTCAAATCATTATTGCCAAGCATCGTAAGGGTGCTACAGGAGATGTCTTGCTTAATTTCCGTGGTGAATTTACTCGCTTCCAAGATCCACAAGATGCTTCTACTGCTCCATTGGAGATGGGAGGCGAAATCATTGGGTCAAGAATGAATGATAACCTGGGAGAAACAGGAGATTTTCTTCCTCCTTTGCCTGAAGTGGATTCAAAGCCTCCATACTAAGCAGGAAAATGTGTTTTATTTGCACAGTTTATTTGTTATTGCGCAAATATTGGAGTTGTAAGTTATGAATTGTAATGTTTAAGGTTAAAAAACTTATAAATTGTTTGTATATGTCGGTTGAAAGTAGTACCTTTGCAATCGGTTTGCAACAATGACTTTTATAAAGAATAAATTATAGAATATGAGAACGGCGTCTTTGAATATTACCAGCATTACGATTCGACTTCGACTACAGCATGTGGGCGAAAGTGACAAGGTATGTGTATAGTTCATCGGTTGATAAATGTGAAGCCTTTCTACACTTTCGCTGAAGAGGAGAGTGGGGGAAGGCTTTTTGCTTATCCTGTGTGTTTCGGATTTTCAAAGGATAGATGTTATTTCTTTTATGAAATCTTATATGACAAAGCAAGTGTGGAATTTAAAATATGAGCAAAATATGAGTGACAGATTATACATTTTCGACACAACCCTACGTGATGGCGAGCAGGTTCCAGGATGTCAGTTGAACACAGTAGAGAAAATTCAGGTGGCTAAGCAACTGGAGCAGTTGGGTGTCGATGTGATTGAGGCAGGTTTTCCTATTTCTAGTCCTGGCGATTTCAATTCGGTGGTAGAGATTTCTAAAGCTGTGACATGGCCAACCATTTGTGCCTTGACTCGTGCGGTAGAGAAAGATATTGATTGTGCCGCCGAGGCATTGCTGTATGCCAAACATAAAAGAATACACACAGGCATCGGAACAAGCGATAGCCATATCAAATATAAGTTCAACTCCACTCGCGGGGAAATCATCGAACGTGCAGTGGCTGCCGTGAAGTATGCCAAGAAATATGTCGAGGATGTAGAGTTTTACGCAGAGGATGCTGGTCGTACAGACAATGAGTATCTAGCTCGGGTGGTGGAGGCTGTCATCAAGGCTGGTGCTACCGTGATCAACATTCCTGATACTACGGGCTATTGCTTGCCAGACGAGTATGGCGACAAAATCAAGTACTTGATGGAGCATGTGGACGGCATTGAAAATGCGCGTCTTTCCACTCACTGTCACAACGACTTGGGTATGGCTACTGCTAATACATTGCAGGGTGTATTGAATGGCGCACGCCAGGTGGAAGTGACTGTCAATGGCATCGGTGAACGGGCTGGCAACACTTCGCTTGAAGAGATAGCCATGATATTGAAGTGTCACAAGGGAATCGATATCGATACCAATATCAATACAACTAAAATTGTCCCTACTTCTCGTATGGTGAGCAGCTTGATGAATATGCCTGTTCAGCCAAACAAGGCGATTGTTGGTCGCAACGCCTTCGCCCATTCTTCTGGTATCCATCAGGATGGTGTTTTGAAGAATGTACAGACTTACGAGATTATGGATCCTAAGGATGTGGGACTTGACGACAACGCTATCGTTTTGACAGCTCGTTCGGGGCGTGCAGCCTTGAAGTATCGACTCAACGTGAATGGTGTGAATATCGAGGACGAGGCTAAGCTTGATAAAATATATAAGAAATTCCTCCAGTTAGCAGACAAAAAGAAGGAAGTGACAGATGAGGATGTATTGATGCTCGCAGGTGCCGACTCTGCCGATAAGCATGGTGTTGCGCTCGACTTCTTGCAGGTTACTACTGGCAAGGGCTTCAAGAGCGTGGCTAGTATTGGTCTCGATATCTCAGGGCAGAAGTTCGAGGCTGCTTCGTCTGGAAATGGTCCTGTGGATGCCGCTATCCGTGCCCTTAAGAAGATTATCACCAAGGAGATGAACCTCAAGGAATTCACCATCCAGGCTATCGACAGGGGTTCTGACGATGTGGGCAAGGTTCATATGCAAGTGGAGTACGATGGTCATGTATATTATGGCTTCGGAGCGGACACCGACATCGTGACAGCCTCCGTCGAGGCTTACATCGACTGTATCAACAAGTTTAAGATAAGATGATCATCGTTAAGTTGGTTTCTATATTTCAACTTGCTAAGTAAACATTAAACAATAAACATTAAACAATTACATAATGAATACATTATTTGACAAGATTTGGGACAAGCACGTTGTCCAGATTGTTCCAGACGGTCCTACGCAGCTTTATATCGACCGTCTCTACTGTCACGAAGTTACATCACCTCAGGCTTTCGCTGGTATGCGAGCACGTGGGCTCAAGATGTTCCGCCCAGACCAGATTTTCTGTATGCCTGACCACAATACTCCTACCCACGACCAGGACAAGCCTATCAAGGACCCTATCTCTAAAAAGCAGGTAGATACCTTGGCAAAGAACGCAGCCGACTTCGGTGTCACCCACTTTGCTATGAATACCAAGGACAATGGTATCATCCACGTGGTAGGTCCAGAGAAAGGACTCTCTTTGCCAGGCATGACCATCGTTTGTGGCGACTCCCATACTTCTACCCACGGTGCCATGGGTGCCGTAGCTTTCGGTATCGGTACATCAGAGGTGGAGATGGTGATGGCTTCCCAATGTATTCTTCAGAGCAAGCCGAAGTCTATGCGCATCAGTATCAACGGCAAGCTTGGAAAAGGCGTTACAGCCAAGGATGTGGCTCTCTATCTGATGAGCCAACTTACTACATCTGGTGCCACAGGTTACTTCGTTGAGTACGGTGGAGATGTAGTCAAGGACATGTCTATGGAAGGTCGTTTGACTCTCTGTAACCTCTCTATCGAGATGGGTGCCCGTGGTGGTTTCGTCGCACCTGACGAGACAACTTTCGAGTACATCAAGGGTCGTGAGTATGCTCCAAAGGGAGAGGACTGGGACAAGGCAGTGGCTTATTGGAAGACCTTGAAGAGCGGAGACGACGCTGTCTTCGACAAGGAGTTGACTTTCGATGCCAAGGATATCGAGCCACGCATCACCTACGGTACCAACCCTGGTATGGGCATCGGCATCACCGAGAACATTCCTACGCTCGACCAGATTCCTGAAGAGGAGCAGGCTGGTTTCAAGAAGAGCCTCAAGTACATGGGCTTCGAACCAGGCGAGAAACTCCTGGGCCATCCTATCGACTACGTATTCCTCGGTGCCTGCACCAATGGTCGTATCGAAGACTTCAGAGCCTTCGCTTCCATCGTTAAAGGATGCCATAAGGCAGACGGTGTGACAGCTTGGCTTGTACCAGGTTCATGGTTGGTTGATAAACAAATACGTGAAGAAGGTATCGATAAGATAGTGGAGGCTGCTGGTTTTGAGATTCGTCAGCCAGGATGCTCTGCTTGCTTGGCGATGAACGATGATAAGATTCCTGCGGGCAAGTACTCCGTAAGTACATCCAACCGTAACTTCGAGGGGCGTCAAGGACCAGGCTCTCGCACAATCCTTGCCAGTCCATACATAGCAGCGGCAGCTGCTATCACAGGCAAGATAACCGATCCAAGAGAGTTTATGTAAGCATTAAAAATAAAACATTAAGGCAATAATGATGAAACAGAAATTTAATGTAATCACATCTAGCTGTATTCCTCTTCCTTTGGAGAATGTAGATACCGACCAGATAATTCCAGCTCGTTTCCTCAAGGCTATCGACAAAGAGGGTATGGGCGACAACCTTTTCCGTGACTGGCGTTACAATGCCGACGGTACACCAAAGCCAGACTTTGTGATGAACGACCCTTCTTACAGCGGTGTCATCCTTGTGGCTGGCAAGAATTTCGGCTCAGGTTCTTCTCGCGAGCACGCCGCATGGGCCATCGCCGGTGCGGGCTTCCGTGTCGTCATAAGCTCTTTCTTCGCCGACATCCACAAGAACAATGAGTTGAACAATCTCGTGTTGCCAGTGGTGGTTAACGAGCCTTTCTTAAAGGAACTCTTCGAGAGCATCGATAAGGATCACAAGACTCAGGTCAAGGTTGATCTTCCTAATCAGACAGTGACAAACCTTGCCACTGGTCACAGCGAGCACTTTGATATTAATGGCTATAAGAAACATTGCTTGGAGAATGGTCTTGACGATGTAGATTTCCTTGTTCAGAACCGTGATAAGGTAGAGGCTTGGGAAGCTAAGAATAAAAATGTTAAATGTTAAATGATAACTTGGTGGATTAAAGACAAGTTAAAAGGGGGTAAAGCCTCATTTAACACTTAACATTAAACACTAAACATTTAAAGATAAGATGAACGTTAACGCAAAGAGAGAAAATTCTCGTATCAGGGAGATTGAAATCATGGACTGCACACTACGTGATGGTGAGCAGACCAATGGAGTCTCGTTTCTTCCTCATGAGAAATTGATGATAGCAAGGATGCTTCTCCACGACATCAATGTAGATCGCATTGAGGTGGCTTCGGCACGAGTTTCTGAAGGTGAAAAAGATGCTGTCGCTCGAATTTGCCGTTATGCAAAGACGATAGGCAAGTTGGATTCCGTAGAGGTATTGGGATTCGTGGATAACAACAAAAGTGTGGATTGGATTGCGGAGTGTGGTGGGCATGTCATCAACCTCTTGGCAAAAGGCAGCTACAAACATTGTACCCAACAGCTTAAGATGTCTCCTGAGGAACATCTTGCACGCATCAGGCAGACTATCGACTATGCCATAGGCAAGGGATTCACCGTGAATCTTTACTTGGAGGATTGGTCGAGCGGTATGCGCGACTCTCGCGACTATCTTTTCATGATGATGGATGAGCTCGTGAAGTTGCCAATCAAACGATTTCTTCTGCCTGATACATTGGGTATCTTGAATCCGCTCGAATGTGTGGAGTACATGCGTTTGATGGTGCGCCGCTATCCTAATTCGCATTTTGACTTCCATGCTCACAACGACTACGACTTGGCTGTGAGTAACTCCTTGGCTGCTGTGTTGAGTGGAGCGAAGGGACTTCATGTGACGGTCAATGGGCTGGGGGAGCGTTGTGGAAATGCACCACTTGCCAGCGTACAGGTTATCTTGAAGGATATGTTCCATGCTAAGACTAATATCAAAGAAGACCGTCTGAACGACGTTTCTCATTTGGTGGAAGGGTATAGTGGAATCGCTGTAGCTCCTAACACTCCAGTGGTGGGAGACAATGTTTTTACTCAGGTGGCTGGTGTGCATGCTGATGGAGACAATAAGGATAAACTTTATTGCAACGATCTGGTACCTGAGCGTTTTGGTCGTCATCGTGAGTATGCACTCGGTAAGAATTCGGGCAAGGCAAATATCATTCAGAACTTGAATGAGTTAGGCTTGGAATTGACACCCGAGCAGACAAGGGCTGTGACTAAACGTATTACCGAACTTGGTGACCGTAAGGAAATAGTAACCCAAGACGACCTGCCTTACATCGTGAGCGATGTGCTGAAACATGGTGCTCCAGAAGATAAGGTGAAACTTGTAAGTTACATGGTGTCAACCTCATACGGTTTGAAACCTATAGCAAGTGTTAAAGTGGAGATAGATGGCAAGGAATATGAAGACCAAAGCTCGGGCGATGGTCAGTATGATGCTTTTGTGAAAGCCTTGCGCAATATCTACAAGATGAAGTTGGGAAAGACCTTCCCTTTGCTTGACAATTATCAGGTGAGCATTCCGCCTGGTGGACGCACCGATGCCCTTGTACAGACCGTCATCACTTGGCGAGAGGGAGACCGTATCTGGCGTACCCGTGGATTGGATGCCGACCAAACCGAGGCTGCCATTAAGGCAACGCTCAAGATGATTAATATGTACGAGGCGGATGAAAGTGATACTCAGCCAGTATCACCTCGTAACTTAGATATGGAGTGATGTGTAGTGTTTGGTGTTTGATTCGGCACTAAACTAAATGTCTTCTATCAAGTAAATATAAAACATTAAACAATAAACAATAATAAGATGAAATTAAACATTGCAGTTCTCGCCGGTGATGGCATCGGGCCAGAGATCATGAAGCAGGGGGTGGCTGTTATGGACGCTATCGCCCAAAAATTCAATCATGAGTTTACTTATAATGAGGCTATCTGTGGTGCTCACGCCATCGATGTGGTTGGCGATCCATTCCCAGAGGAGACCTTCCAAACCTGTATGAAGGCTGATGCAGTGCTTTTTGCAGCCGTAGGAGATCCACGTTTCGATAATAATCCTACTGCAAAGGTTCGTCCTGAGCAGGGGTTGCTTGCTATGCGCAAGAAGTTGGGATTGTTCGCCAATGTCCGTCCTGTGGCTACCTTTGATTGCTTGCTCCACAAGTCTCCATTGAAGGATGAACTCTTGAAAGGTGCCGATTTCGTGGTAATCCGTGAATTGACTGGTGGTATGTATTTTGGTGAAAAATATCAGGATAACGACAAAGCTTACGATACAGATATCTATACTCGCCCAGAGATAGAGCGCATCTTGAAGGTAGCTTTTGAATATGCGATGAAGCGCAACAGGCACTTGACTGTTGTTGATAAAGCAAACGTGCTTGCTTCTTCTCGTCTTTGGCGTCAGATAGCCAAAGAGATGGAGCCGCAGTATCCAGAGGTAAACGTAGATTATATGTTTATAGACAATGCTGCTATGCGTGTGTTGACAGAGCCAACTTTCTTTGATGTTATCGTTACAGAGAATACCTTCGGCGACATCTTGACAGACGAGACATCTTGCATCACTGGTTCTATGGGCTTGCAACCATCTAGCTCTCTCGGAGAGCACACACCATTGTTTGAGCCAGTTCATGGTTCTTGGCCACAGGCAGCTGGTAAGAACTTGGCTAACCCTGTAGCACAGATTCTTTCTGCAGCTATGTTGTTAGAACATTTCGGCTTGAATGAGGAAGGTACTTTGATTCGAAAGGCAGTTGACGCTTCGCTTGATGCTAACGTTCGTACTCCTGAGATTCAGGTAGAGGGTGGCGCTCATTATGGCACAACAGAGGTTGGCGAGTGGATTGTCAATTGGATCAAAAACGCTTGATGGAAGAGCATAGACCTATCGTGCTCGCTGCTACGTTTGGCCTGCTGCTGTTCTGTGGAAGTACGGTGGCGGCTCAGCAGGAGGGCGTGGCCTTGCGAGATTCCTTGGCGCATGCCACTGAGGTACTGGCGTATCATCCCGATAGTATAGACCTACGTTTGAAAAAAGCGGCATGGAACATACAGTTGGAGCAATGGAACTATGCCAAAGACGAACTCGACAAGGTGCTTTTCCTCAATCAAACCAACATAGCGGGGCTCTTCTATCGTGCATTTGTCAATGAGAAGTTGAAGCGATACAATTTTGCGCGTCTTGACTATCAGAACCTATTGGTGTTGGTTCCTGGTAATTTCCAGGCGCAGTTAGGGTTGGTTCTGCTCAATGAAAAAGACCGTCATCTCACAGAGGCATATGATGGCATCAACAGCCTGATAGAGCAATATCCCGATAGTGCTGTGGCTTATGCTGCCCGTGGTGGAATGGAGAAGGAGAGGGGAATGCTCGACCTTGCGGTTTACGACTATGGAGAGGCTATGCGTCTCGACAGTACCTGTCGGGACTATGTGGTCAATCATGCCGATCTGCTTATTACCTTAGGTCGTAAAAGTGAGGCATACGATGACCTGCGCCGTCTGCAGTCGATGGGTGTCAAGTCTGGGCAGTTGCAGGATTTTTTCGCTCGTCTGCGGCGGAAGAAGTAGGGTGCACTCATAAGTATTTTTCAACTTCTATGTTTGCAAATATAAAAAAGGAGATTTCACATAATGGGAAATCTCCTTTTTTTTATCTATTCTGTTTGTTCTATTACTTCTTGGGGATGTTACGGAGAATCTCCAGCAAGTGATCCCAAACCATTTGGACTGTTGGGATGAACAATGCCTCGTCGGGAGTGTGCACATTGCGAAGGGTTGGGCCGAAACTTACCATGTCGAGGTTGGGATATTTCTCTGAGAAGAGGCCACATTCCAAACCAGCGTGGATGCCTTTTACCAATGGCTTCTTGCCAAAGAGTTTTTCGTAACTCTTGATGGTGAGGTCTGTCAGGGTACTGTCTGTACGCATTTTCCATGCAGGATATTTGTCGCCCACTCTTATTTTGGCTCCAGCCAATTGAAAAGCAGCCTTTACTGTGTTGGTCATATTGTCGAGGTTACTCATCACATTACTACGCTGGGAAGCTACAACCTCGATGTTGTTCTCTGCTGTTGTGACGCTTGCCACATTGCTCGATGTTTCCACCATCCAAGCAATGGCTTCATCCTGACAGTAGGTGAGCGGACCGTTGTCAACAGCCTGCAGTGCCATGATGAATCTGTCGGCCACCTGCTTTTCGATAACGGGAACGGCCTCTGTACTTTCCATCCAGAAATGCATGCTTTGCTCAGAAACATGAAACTCGTCTTCTACCTCCGATGCAAATACATTCCAGTCTGCGCGAACTTGTTCCTTTGCCTCATTCTTTACAGCAAATACTACTTGTCCGTCGCGAGGAATTGCATTGTGCATTTTTCCACTGTTGAAGCTTGCAAGCAGGATGCCTCCCTCTTGTTTCTCCATTTCCAAATATAGGAAACGAGCCAAAATCTTGATGGCATTGGCACGCTTCTTGTCGATGTCGTCGCCAGAGTGTCCACCGTTCAAACCTTTGATGCCCAACTTGAGGAAGAAATATCCAGCAGGAGCCTCTTTGCGCTTGAACTCAAAAGTGGCGTGTGTGGTCTGTCCGCCAGCGCAAGAAACGAAGATAAGTCCTTCATCCTCTGAGTCGAGGTTGATGAGCATGTTGCCTTTCATGAACCCTGCTTCCATGCCGTGGGCACCTGTAAGACCAGTTTCTTCGTCGCGTGTAAAGACGCACTCCACAGGTCCGTGCTCGATGTCCTCTGAGTCGAGGATTGCCAACTCTATGGCACACCCAATGCCGTCGTCGGCTCCCAAGGTGGTACCCTTGGCTTTCAGCCAATCTCCGTCCACGTAAGTTTGTATGGCATCCTTGGTGAAGTCGATGTCTACATCTACCAGTTTGTCACATACCATATCCATGTGACTTTGCAGGATAATTGTTTCTCGATCCTCATAGCCAGGAGTGGCTGGTTTACGGATAATCACATTGCCTGTTTTGTCGACTACAGTCTCCAAGCCATGGCTTTCACCAAACTCTTTCAAGTACTCAATCATCTGTTCCTCGTGCTTTGATGGACGGGGAATCTGATTGATTTTAGCGAACTGCTCGAATACACGAGCAGGTTTCAAATCATTTTTAGTCATTTTATGTATTTTTATTTTGAACTTTGCTTGAAAAATATTACCTTTGCAACCAAATGTGCAATATAATGCACTGCAAAAGTAATAAAAATGATGAAGATATTGCTATTAAGCGTGTTAATAATTGCTATATCTGTAGCTTTATTATCCGTGAAGTTGATTTTTCGCAAGAACGGCAAGTTCTCCTCGCAGCATGTCCATGATAATCCGGGACTTCGCAAACAGGGCATTCATTGTGTGATAGACCAGGATCGTGAGGCTCGTCAGGCGGGAAAGGCCTGTTAGGAGGATGCAGAATAGACAGGGAAGAAAATCTTTAACTTTCTTGAGGAAACAAAGAAATAAGTAATAAAAACTAAAATAACAAGAAAATGAAAAAGAACATTTTGGGCACCATGGCTATCGCAGCAGTTGCTGCCTTGTCATTGGCTTCATGCAACAAGTCGCAGCCTCAGGTAGAGGCTAAGTCTGAGAGCAAGGCTCCTGCTGAGTTGAAGATAGCATATGTAGAGGTCGACTCTATCATGACACAGTATACATTTGCCAAAGAGTATTCTGCCATCTTGGAGAAGAAGGGCCAGAACATTCAGGCTACACTTGCACAGAAACAGCAAGGCCTGCAGGCAGCAGCCGCTAACTTCCAGCAGAAGATTCAACAGAATGCACTTACCCGCGAGCAAGCCGAGGCTATTCAGGCTGGTTTGCAGAAGCAGAGCAACGACATGCAAGGCTTGCAGCAACGTCTGAGCAACGAGTTCGCTGCCGAGCAGGCAAAGTATAACAATGCTCTCCATGATAGCATCGCTCACTACTTGGCTGCTTACAACAAGGATAAGAAGTACAGTATCATCTTCTCAAAGAGTGGCGACAACCTGCTCTATGCCGACAAGGCTTATGATATCACCAACGAGGTTATCGCTGGCTTAAACAAGGCTTACAAAGGCAAGTTGAAGAGCGAGACTGCTGCCAAGAAATAACAGAATACGAAATAAGCACACATTTATATTAACGAATAGAGATGTTGTTTGATAGCCATACTGCGTCCTTTTTTTTGGGGGGGGGTGGTATGGCTATGCTCATAATTGCGTAAGAACTATGCTTCGCAAAGAAAGGTATCAATATGTGTTGGATCATTTCCGTCGGGAGATGCCTCGTGTAACTACCGAGTTGGAGTTTGGCAGCGCTTTTCAGTTGTTGGTCGCAACTTTGCTATCGGCTCAGTGTACCGACAAGCGCATCAACATGGTTACGCCTGCCCTTTTTGCCCGTTATCCCGATGCCCGTTCCATGTCAGTGGCTTCTGTTGATGATGTGTACGAACTGATTCGTTCGGTGAGCTATCCCAATGCCAAGGCTAAACATCTTGTGGAGATGTCGTCCCAGTTGGTAGAAAGGTTCAAGGGCGAGGTGCCAGAATCGGCATCCGATTTGACGAGCCTTGCGGGAGTAGGGCGCAAGACAGCCAATGTGGTTCGTGCCGTTTGGTTTGGCGAGGCCACCATGGCGGTAGATACGCATGTCTATCGTGTAAGCCATCGCATGGGGTTGGTTCCTCCTTCGGCAGACAGTCCCCGAAAGGTAGAAGATTATCTGATGGCGAACATTCCCGAAGCCGACATTCCCAATGCTCACCATTGGCTTCTGCTGCATGGTCGCTATGTATGCAAGAGTGCCAAACCGCTTTGCGAGAAGTGCTTCTTTGATGATTATTGTCCCAAGCACCTGAAAAACAGTAAACTATAGAAATACAGATAAGATGGATATCAAGAAAATCAATCGTTTTTTGGCAGAAGTGGCTGCTCACAACAATCGTGAGTGGTTCCAGGAGCACAAGGCTGAGTATTTGGCAGCCAAGTCTGACTTTGAGGAGGGCATCAAGAAGGCGATCGACCATTATGCGAGCTTTGATGACGAAATAGCCCACTTGCAGGTGAAAGACTGTACATATCGTTTCTATCGCGACATACGTTTCTCTTCGGACAAGTCGCCCTATAAGCGTCATTTCGGTGCCTACATCTGTGCCCATGGCAAGAAGTCGCTTCGTGGTGGCTACTATATCCATGTAGAGCCAGGACATTGTCTTTTGGCTGTTGGTAGCTATTATCTGCCTACCAATATACTTACTTCTTGCCGCAACGAGATTATGGGCAACATAGATGCATGGCGGTGTGCTGTGGAAAACGGTAGGTTCGTCAAGACCTTCGGTTATCCCGGTGAGGGTGTATGGAAGGATGATGATCAGATGAGCGACAAAGGCTTCGGACTCAACATGTTGAAGAAAGCTCCCAAGGATTTCCCCAAGGATTATGAGTTTCTCGACTATCTGAAGATGAAGGACTATTGTGCCTGGGTTCGTGTGCCTGATGATTTCTTCGTGGGTGACACTTGGCTCAGCAAGTCGGCAGACATCTTCCGTGTGGCAAAGCCCATGATGGATTTCGTCAATTCTGTGATAGATGACTATGAATAGTAGAATCTATTCTTTCGAGGAAAATAACATTAAAGTCTTGAAATATATACATCATATGAAAACAAAATTCCTTTTGTCAGAAGGCTTATCGCTTGTTGCCTTTCTGATGATGGTCGTTGCTTCAACGGCACAAGCCAAGCGAGTTGTTGAACGTCCTTACTTCTTGGCCTCTAACAATCATAAATTAGAGATAGAGCGTGTGACGCTCGACAAGAAAGCTACTGTTCTTGATGTAAAAATCTATCAGGCGAGTGGCAAGGTAGGAATAGATTCCCAAGCTGCTCTTTTAGCAAATGGTGCTACATATGCTTATTTGGGTAGCCCACAGTTGCCTAAAGGTGCTTTTGTGAAAGTGCCTGAATGTGGGTACATTTCTGCTACTTTGCGTTTCAAGCCAATGCCAGATACCACGACGGAGTTTGATTTCCGTGAAATAGCCGACAACTCTGGTTGGAACATTTATGGAGTGCGTCTCGATGGTAGGCGGCCGCAGACTGACATTCCACAGTACTTGTTACAGCAAGCATTTGACAAAAAGGTAGAATTGCCATCTACCGATCTCAACCTTGGCAAGACTGTTGTGAATGTGCGTTTGCTTGGATATAAACCAGAATATGGTACCACACTCGATGTTGTTGTGGATAATTGGTTTTCACCACAACGCATGCCGTTCGACCACGACTCTATTAGCGTGGATGGAACATGTTGCATAAGTGCCAATGCTATTTTACCGACTATAGCAACAATTCGGGTTAACCGAATGGAGATGCCGTTTCTTGCAGTGCCTCACGACACGACAACAGTAATTGTTGACCTCACCACACTGACGCTTGCCGCTACACATCTTTTTGCAGATGATGCAAACGTCAAGAAATATGTTTGGTTTGAAGGCAAATATGCTGCTGTCGATACCGAGTTGCAGAGCGTGAAGACAATGCTTGATGTCTTTGGCGATACTTTCTTTGATGATATTTGTGGTATGACGCCATTACAATATCGTGATTATGTGCGGAAGATTTATGAGCAAAAAATATCTGCCATTAATGCCGATACAACCATCAGCGCTGCCACCCGAACCTTGGCGAAGAGCTATCTTTCCATGAATTATGCATCGGCGTTGTTTGGCTTTAAGAACAATATTGCCATGGCTCCTGTGATTGCAGGCAAGAAAGGAGTGCGACGCGCCGACCTGAGTGTTGACACATTGTCGTATTTCAAACCATTGGAGCAACTCCCAATCCTTCGTTCCAAGAATCAGCGTTATTATTCTTATCTTGCAGACTTTGCGCCAAGTTTTCGTCGCCAATATATGGCGGCAGACCCATTGTTGGATGATATAGCTGTCGGAAAGCGTCTGAGCCGTTCTTTAGGACGCAAGCATCTTCTCACCGAACAGCAGATGGCAGTGGCTCGCGATAGTATAGCCAATGATATGGTGAGGGAATTGCTTTTTGCCGACAATGAAGACTTGAAGTCTCAGCAAGAGTCTGCCGACGAAAAGATGGCTGAGATGAAAAAGACAGCCAAATCCAGTTCTGTATACAGCATTATAGACATAGACCCCAAGATGTCTGCCGAACAGATTTTTTCCACGATCATAAATAAATATAAAGGAAAAACTCTGCTCCTTGATTTTTGGAACACGTGGTGTGTGCCATGCAAGGCTGCCATGTTGGCCATTCGGCCTTTGAAAGAACAACTCACCGATGTGGTTTATGTTTACATAGCTGATGCTTCATCGCCTGTTGGAAAATGGGGCGAGATGATAAAGACTATAAGTGGTGTGCATGTACGGTTGACCAAGGAGCAGGCTGCAGCTCTTGCCGAACTTTATCATTTCTCTGGTATACCTACTTATTTCGTTGTCAACAAGGACGGAAAGATAACTTATCAGACGACAAGTTTTCCTGGAGTGGAGAAGTTGAAAGAGGAGTTGAAATCAGAATAACATAAATGTGAAACTTCAGGGAGGATTCCCTTTAGAAAACGCAAGTACTTTCATTGGCCAATGAAAGTACTTGCGTTGGCTGATGAAAGTACTTGCGTTTAAGTTCGAAGCCTATTGCGTTTTTATGCGTGTCGTGATAGCAGTTATGTGCTTAACGGAGATAAAAAGCCCTGCCCCACAAGGGGGGAGGGCTTTGTGATAATATAGTTTTTTATGTGTCGTCACTTCTGTAGGGAGGACTGTTAAAACAGGCTGAGAATCTTGTCTACTATTTTGTCGATATTGGAGGAGTCGTTCAATTCTTCCAGCTTTTCATTGATTTTGTCTTCTACTTTCTTGCTAACCTTATCTGACAGCTTATCGATAGCCTCGTTGGCTTTTTCCTCGAGCTGAGTCTGGAGGTTGCTGCTGTCGGAAGAGGCGTTTCCTGTTTGATTTTCACCTGCATTGTTGGCTGGGTTGTTGCTGTTCATCAACTCTGTTTTTTCCATTGCCTTGATGACATCATCGGCATTGATGGTATACACGTTGCCTAAGATTCCGAAGCTTACATTGTGGCTCTTGCCATTGAAGCTGACGGTACCTTTCGAGAAGATGATGTAATTGTGATATTCGAAAAGTTGGTCGAAGGCTACGTCTATTATGTTGTTGGAAATCATCTTGGCAAAAGAGCGCATGTCCTGTGCGAATATGAAGTCGTCGCTTATGTTTGTAGCCTTGTCCACCACTTTTTCCACTTCTTCCTTTACGGCTTGCTTGTGAGCGTCTCTTCCTGGGTTGGTGAATGCCAGTATGAGCATGAGCACCACCAGGATGCTTAGGATGATTTTCCAATAAGAATTCTTTTTCTTAGGTTTCTTGTCGTTGCTCTCCTCGCTCTCTCTTCCCTCGGTCTTGTCTACAGGTTGGGCAGGCTGACTCTTTTCTGTTTCCTGGTTTGTGGTAGGAGGTACTGGAGGCACAGCAGAGCCCGCCTGCTGGTCGTCTTCGGCGAGGATATATTTCAGTTCTGCTACTTTCCAGGCTGGAGTCCAGTCGGTCATACCTTCTTTCCATACCAAGGTCTCGGATTTGATATGTTTCTCTGCCAGCTGGGCAATGGTGAATGGTCCAGCTTGCTTTCCGTTTTCTACGATAAAGTATTCCATTGTTTCTATCTGTTTTTATTGCAAGTTTATTTTTATTCTTCACTCATTACTTATTACTCATGAGTGGCTTTCCACCATTGGGTTTGTTTCTTGGTTCTGAGTGCCACGGGATGTGTGCTGGGGTCGGAGATGGAAAGGCCGGAGAAGTCCCTGACCTTGATTTCACCACCGAGCCGATCGACATATACATAGTCGGTACTCTTCGATGCCTTGACGGTGGCCTTGAGCTGGGTGTTGAACCTATCCTTCAGCACTCCGCTGGGTTTCAGGCTGTCCACGTAGTTGCCCAAGTCGTAGAAGATGCCGGGAAGGAAACCATCTTCGCGCTGCACCCCTTCCAGACGTTCTGCCGTCATCGTATACTTGCTGTTGATTTCCTTCATGATGGCAGCCAGGTTGTCCATCTGTCGGCAGTCGATGGCCGCCATGCTTGCGTATGGGGTAGAGGTACTGTTGTAATAAGAGTAGTATGACGAGATGACGTTTGAGTAGTTGGGGGTCGTGGTGTTGAGATCGTTCCAAATCGTCTCGTAAGGCAGTCCCTGTGCTATGATTTCATTGGGTGATGCCAGCAGGAAGTTGGTGGCATCCTTCAGTTCGTAAGCCGTCTCTACATTACTCATGTAGCAAGCGTCAAACAGAATGTACTGCATCTTGATGCCATTGGTCTCGATGGCTTGTGCCAATGAAGACACATCAATGGCATAAGTGTTGTTTAGCCCGCCAAAGGAACGAGTCTTGATGGCTGTTTTTTTCTTGGCTTTGTTGGGATAGTCAGTCCAGTCTGATATGTTGCTCCATCCTGTTCCGTGTCCTCCGATGATAAGGGCATAGTTGAGTGCTTCTGCTTGCTGTTTCACCTCGCCGATGATACCCGTCAGGCCTTCAGCCGTGGTATAGGAGTTGTCGGTATAGTTTGCCAATGTCTCATGGTCTACTGCAAAGGTGCTCGAGTTGTATCTCAGCTCAAAGAGCGTGCTCTGTGTGGCTGATGTACTCATGAACACGAAGACCCTTGTATTTTTTAGTCCCTTGTTATTCTTTATGGCATTCTCCATCTGGGCCAGGTTGTTTGTCATCTCGCTGTAGAGGCCAGCCGAATGTTCGGTTCCCGACCATGGAAACATGATGAGCAGGGTTTGCTTGTTGACGCTGTCGATATCGAAAGCCTCGTCGGTGCAACTCGTCAGTCCCATCAGTGCAAAGAATATGTATATAAATAAGGTGAAAAGCTTCTTTCTTGTCATGATATGAAAAATATTAAATGTTAAGTGTTAAATGTTAAGTTATGGAAACCCTTGTAAAGTCTTGTTTTTAAGATGGAAAGAGTCGCCTCGTTTAACACTTAACATTCAACATTTAACATAGAAAAAATAGTTGGTTACTTCTTCTTCAGTTCCTCGATGGTAGCCTTCAGGGCGGCGATCTTTTCCACGGAGTCGCTTTCCTTCTTGCGTTCGAGGGCTACAACCTTTTCAGGAGCGTGAGCCACGAAGTTCTCGTTGCCGAGTTTCTTGCGTACACCTGCGAGGAAGCCTTCGAGGTGCTTGAGCTGAGCCTCTGCCTTCTCGATTTCGGCTGCCACGTCGATGAGGTCGCCCAATGGTACGGCAAACTCGTCGGTGCCCA
>ERZ808240.1549-NODE-1549-length-28012-cov-8.204063_pt1 | contig 28012 bp, 26 predicted proteins | sample MGYA00521084_ERZ808240 | MGnify/ENA primary metagenome ERZ808240 (study PRJEB31516, sample SAMN03275571) | gut metagenome | biome: mammalia-associated habitat; material: feces | host: Papio cynocephalus | place: Kenya | collected 2012-08-06 ... | reverse complement strand
AGGCTTCCAAGGCTGAGGCTGAGGACATCAAGAAGAAGCTGGAAGAGGCTGGCGCAAAGGTCGAGATCAAGTAATTTGATCCCCTTGAACGTTCTTTCTTGAATTCTTAATTCTTGAAAATGAGGCACTCTCGTCGAAAGACGGGGGTGTCTTTTTGTTTATCGCCCTCTCAGTCTCACTTCGTTCGCCAGCTCTCCCAGAGGGAGAGCCATTGGCATGTCGGTCAGGGTTCTGTTTTTTGGGGGAAATGCCGGGCTTCGCATAAAAGACTTGACAGCTGCAATATAAAGTGATATTATTTTGATATCACAAAGAACCACTTCCGACCCGTTAAGGAGGGATTATCATGGAAGAGAAGATTCTGCAAACCAAGAAAAACGGTATGGCGGTGCTGCTGCTGACCCTGCTGGGTTATGTTATCGCAATCGCTGCGTTTGTTTACGGCATTGTGCAGGATAGCACGGTGCTGGGTATCATCCTTATTGTTGTGGCTGTCATTTATGCTGTCATTGGTGTTTTTCTGCTCTGCGGTCTGAAAGTCCTGAAACCGCAGGAGGCACTGGTACTCACCCTGTTCGGTGACTATATCGGCACCCTGAAAGGGCAGGGATTCTATTGGGTAAATCCTTTCTGCACAGCGGTCAATCCGGCCGCAGGCACCAAACTGAGCCAGAGCGGTGACGTCAACAGCGGCGAAAACGCAATGGCAGCCATGTTCAAAGGCGGAAACGCTCAGAATACGCAGGGTGCGATGGAAAGCACCAGCAAGAAAATTTCCCTCAAGATGATGACCCTGAACAATTCCCGTCAAAAGATCAACGACTGCCTTGGCAATCCGGTCGAGATCGGCATCGCCGTTATCTGGCGTGTGACCGATACCGCAAAGGCTGTTTTCAACGTGGATAACTACAAAGAGTATCTCTCTTTACAGTGCGACAGCGCACTCCGCAATGTCGTCCGTATCTATCCTTACGATGTGGCACCAAATGTGGACACTACCGGCGATGGCGTGGCCGATGAAGGAAGCCTGCGTGGTTCCTCGGAGATCGTGGCAAAACGGATCCAGGATGAGATCCAGAAAAAGGTGGCCGATGCCGGTATCGAGATCGTCGAAGCACGCATCACCTATCTGGCATATGCTCCTGAGATCGCTGCGGTCATGCTTCAGCGTCAGCAGGCAAGTGCCATTATCGACGCACGCAAGATGATCGTTGACGGTGCGGTGGGCATGGTGGAAATGGCTCTTGACCGTCTCAGCGAAAACAAGGTGGTCGAACTGGATGATGAGCGAAAGGCAGCAATGGTCTCGAATCTTCTGGTGGTGCTGTGCGGCAACCGTGACGCTCAGCCCATCGTGAACAGCGGCAGCCTTTACTGATGGCAGAACCGAAAAAGCAAGTTCCACTCCGTCTGAATGCAAAGCTCTACGATGCCATTGCTGCCTGGGCAGAGGATGACTTCCGCTCGGTGAACGGTCAGATCGAATATCTCCTCACCGAGTGTGTGCGTCAGCGGAAGAAGAACGGCAAGTACGTCTCTGACCAGATCGACGTGCCGCCGGAACTCGACATTAAATAAAAATATGAAGGTTGCTGTAAAGTACAACCTCTCAGTCGAGCTTCGCTCGCCAGCTCTCCTGGTAGGAGAGCCCTTGGCAAAAGGGTGGAGTCTCACGAAATGCCAAGGCCTCCCCTCAGCAGGGGAGGTGGCATCCCGGAGGGATGACGGAGAGGTTTGTGACGCAGCAGCCTTTCTCTTTTGGAAAAAAGCGGAAAACTTGTCAAAATAGACACTTTTCCGGGCAAGTACAGGAAATGTTTGTTAATAAATTATCTATCCCTTGTCCTTGCAATACACACGTTTTTTGTTTATAATAAAGGCACAGGGGCTGCGAAGCCCCGAGAGCGAGCGAAATTCGATTCCGAGAAAAGAATTGAGAGGAGATAATTACCATGGGTTTAGGTAAGAAGACGATCGACGACGAGAATTACTGCGGCAAGAAGGTGCTTGTCCGCTGCGATTTCAACGTTCCGATGAAGGACGGCGTCATCACCAATGAGAACCGCATCAATGCGGCTCTGCCCACCATCCAGAAGCTCATCAACGACGGCGCAAAGGTCATCCTGTGCAGCCATCTGGGTAAGCCCAAAAACGGCCCCGAGGCAAAGTTCAGCCTGGCTCCGGTCGCAGTTGCCCTGAGCGCAAAGCTCGGCAAGAATGTTGTTTTCGCAGATGATGATAACGTTGTCGGCGAGAACGCAAAGGCTGCTGTTGCTGCTATGAACAACGGCGACGTTGTCCTGCTCCAGAACACTCGTTTCCGCAAGGAAGAGACCAAGAACCTGCCTGAGTTCTCTCAGGATCTGGCTTCTCTGGCAGACGCTTATGTTGACGACGCATTCGGCAGCTGCCACCGCGCACACTGCTCCACCGCAGGCGTCACCGACTACATCAAGGATACCGCTGTTGGTTACCTGATGGAGAAGGAAATCAAGTATCTGGGCAATGCAGTCAACGATCCTGTCCGTCCCTTCACCGCTATTCTGGGCGGCGCAAAGGTTGCTGACAAGCTGAACGTTATCTCCAACCTGCTTGAGAAGGTCGATACCCTCATCATCGGCGGCGGCATGGCGTACACCTTCGTCAAGGCTCAGGGCTACGAAGTCGGCAAGAGCCTGTGCGACGACTCCAAGCTGGACTACTGCAAGGAGATGATGGCTAAGGCTAAGGAGAAGGGCGTCAAGCTGCTCCTGCCTGTCGATACCGCTTGCGTTGCAAACTTCCCCGATCCTATCGATGCTCCGGTCGAGACCACCATTGTTCCTGTCACCGCTATCCCGGCTGATATGGAAGGCTGCGACATCGGCCCCGAGACCATGAAGCTGTTTGCTGACGCTGTCAAGGCTTCTAAGACCGTTGTCTGGAACGGACCTATGGGCGTCTTCGAGAACCCGACTCTGGCAGCTGGCACTCTGGCAGTTGCAAAGGCTATGGCTGAGAGCGACGCTACCACCGTCATCGGCGGCGGCGACAGCGCAGCAGCTGTTCAGCAGATGGGTCTGGGCGATAAGATGACCCACATCTCCACTGGCGGCGGCGCATCTCTGGAGTATCTGGAGGGCAAGGAGCTGCCCGGTATCGCAGTTATCCAGAACGCATAAGTTTTCAAGTAGCATCCTGACAGGTGCGGCGGCAGCTTCGCCGCCGCACTTTTGTTTTTTGTAGAGTGCGTTTTTCCGCCGCAGGCGGAAGAACATTTCATCAACAATTAAAAAGTAGAGGAGAACACTACAATGGATAAGGCAAAGCGCAAGGCCATTATTGCTGGCAACTGGAAGATGAACAAGACTGCGACCGAGGCTGCAAAGCTGGTCGATGAACTGATCCCTGCCGTCAAGGATGCAGGCTGCGAGGTCGTGATCTGCACCCCGTACACCGATCTGGTGACCGCTGTCGAGAAGACCAAGGGTACCAACATTCACGTCGGTGCTGAGAACGTCCACTTCGAGAAGTCCGGTGCATTTACCGGCGAGATCAGCGCAGATATGCTGGTCGATCTGGGCGTTGAGTACGTTATCGTCGGTCACTCTGAGCGTCGTCAGTATTTTGCTGAGACCGACCAGACTGTCAACAAGCGCGCTCTGGCTGCTCTGAACGCTGGCCTGAAGGTCATTATCTGCGTTGGCGAGAGCCTGCAGCAGCGTGAAGAGGGCGTCACCGAAGAGCTGGTCCGTATGCAGACCAAGATCGCTCTGCGTGATGTCACCGCTGAGCAGATGGCAAATGTCGTCATCGCTTATGAGCCCATCTGGGCCATCGGCACCGGCAAGACCGCTACCGCTGAGCAGGCTGAGGAAGTCTGCGCTCAGATCCGCAAGGTCATCGGTGAGGTCTACGGCGAGGCAGTCGCAGAGGCTACCACTGTCCAGTACGGCGGCAGCATGAACGCAAAGAACTGTGAAGAGCTGCTGAGCAAGAAGGATGTTGACGGCGGCCTGATCGGCGGCGCATCCCTGAAGGCTCCGGATTTTGCAGTCATCGTCAACGCTGCAACCAAGGGCTAAGTTGAAATTTTAAGGAGTAAATACCAATATGTCCAAGAAACCTGTTCTTCTGTGCATCATGGATGGCTTCGGCTGGACGCCGAACGAGACCTACGGCAACGCTGTCGCAGCCGCCAAGAAGCCTTTCATTGATTCGCTGATGGCAAAATACCCCATGACGACCATCGAGGCTTCCGGCATGGCTGTCGGCCTGCCCGACGGTCAGATGGGCAACTCGGAAGTCGGCCACACCAACATGGGCGCAGGCCGCATCGTCTACCAGCAGCTCACCCTGATCACCAAGTCCATCCGTGACGGTGAGATGCTCAAGAACCCTGTCCTTGTCAAGAACATGAAGGCTGCAATCGACGCAGGCAAGGCCATCCACCTGATGGGTCTGGTCGGCACCGGCGGCGTTCACAGCCATGCTGACCACTGGTTCGGTGTGCTGGATATGGCAAAGCACATGGGTGCGACCGAGGTCTATCTCCACTGCATCACCGATGGCCGTGATACCGACCCCCACGCAGGCAAGGGCTTCCTCGCTGACCTGCAGGCAAAGCTGGACGAGCTGGGCATCGGCAAGATCGCCAGCGTCAGCGGTCGTTACTACGCAATGGATCGTGATAACAACTGGGATCGTGAGGAAAAGGCTTACGCTGCTTTCGTTTACGGTGAGGGCAACCACGCTGCAAACGCTCAGGAGGCAATCGAGGCTTCCTACGCAGCCGATAAGACCGACGAGTTCGTTCTGCCCTGCGTCACCTGTGAGGGTGGCCGTGTGCAGGATGGCGATACCGTTATCTTCATGAACTTCCGTCCTGACCGTGCCCGTCAGATGACCCGTATCTTCTGCGACGATGCCTTCACCGGCTTCGAGCGTCGCGGCGGTCGCAAGCATGTCAACTATGTCTGCATGGCTGAGTATGACGCTACCATGCCTAACTGTGAGGTCGCATATCCTCCGGTCGAGCTGAAGAACGTTCTGGGTCAGTACCTGTCTGAGAACGGCAAGACCCAGCTCCGCATTGCTGAGACTGAGAAGTACGCTCACGTTACCTTCTTCTTCAACGGCGGTGTCGAAGCTCCGTATGAGGGCGAAGATCGCTGCGTCATCCCTAGCCCAAAGGTCGCTACCTATGACCTGAAGCCCGAGATGAGCGCACCGGAAGTTGCTGCTGAGTGCAAGGCCCGTATCGAGAGCGGCAAGTATGATGTTATCATCCTCAACTTCGCAAACTGCGATATGGTCGGTCATACCGGCGTATTCGAGGCTGCCGTCAAGGCAGTTGAAGCAGTCGATAAGGCTGTTGAAGAGGTCGTCACCGCTGTTCTGAACGCAGGCGGCTGCGCATTCCTGACCGCTGACCACGGCAACGCTGAGAAGATGAAGAACCCGGACGGCACTCCGTTCACGGCTCATACCACCAATGTGGTTCCCTTCGTTGCAATCGGCTGCGGCGATGTCAAGCTCCGTGAGGGCGGCTGCCTGGCAGATATCGCTCCCACCATGCTGCCCTATATCGGCCTGCCTGTCCCGGCAGAGATGACCGGCAAGAGCATCATCGTGGAGTGATTTCACGGAATTTTTGCTGAATATCTGATTTTTTAAAAGCCATCGCAGGAAAAACGCCTGCGGTGGCTTTTTTGGTATCATGAAAATATTTCTTGAATCGGCGTTGACAGCCCTGTTCAAAACGGTATAATGATAATTAGAAAGAATAAAAGTACGAAAAACCTGTATTTTGAGGGGAAGTTTTATTGATGAAAGATGTGCGCTGTGACCGGTATGTTGAAAATCTACGAAACGTCCGCGCACTTTCAAAGCCGGATATTACGCCCGAGATGGACGCACAGACTGTTTTGGGGATTGTTCAGCATAACGCCACCGAGTCATTCCGGCTGATGAAGGAAAATAATCAGCTCCTCAACGAGCTGGTTTACTCCCGGAAAGCGGAAGAACTGACTGAGGCAGAAGTTGATGAACTGGAAAAGTTCGCAGGGGCATTGTTTGCATATGCGAACAGTGAAGATGTCGGTGTTGCGTATAAAATTCATTGTATCCTGCTGGATGTGGCACGCTTACGAAACGATAAACCCTTTATCATCCGGGAACTGTACAACTGCGGCGTGAGCCTGCACTATTTGAATATCCGAGATGAAGGATATCAGCTCAATGCCTTTGGTGGTCGTGTACGCGGTTATTTTGAGGAAGCCATCCGGTATATGCCGGAGTATGAGAAACTCGATCTCAAGACCCGGGGATACCTGATCCGCTGTCTCGGCAACAGCAAAATGGCGTTGAGCCGCAATACGGCAGAAGAAGTCCGGGTCTATATGAGCGTCTTTGACCGGGCAATGAGCATCATGACGGACCCATATTATCAGAAACTTGACCCGGAAATTCCGTGGAAAAGTTTCATCTATACGATGGATATCGACCAGATCAGCCTTTTGCCCTATCTCCGTTATCACGACGACCCGGAGATCGCCGAACGAGTCTATCATGCGGCAGAATACGTCGAGAAAGAAATGGAGGCGAATAAGGGCGAGGAAGAGAGGCTCCAGAACTGGCGAGTCAGCTATTTCTACTGGGTGGCACAATACCATGTCGGCGAGTGTACCCTTCTGGAAGCGATGGAAGCAATGCTGGATCATGTGCGGAAGATCGCTTCGGAGGATTATTCATCCGGCGGCGTCAATAACAATCTGGGATTTCCGGCGCACATGTATCAGTACATCCCTCTCCTGAGCAAAGAGGAGAAGAGTGTGCTGAAAGATCGCCTTCAGGCCAGCCGGAACCGCTGTATGGAATATCTGGCAAAGATGCCGTCACTCCGCTATCCTCGTGTGGTCGGCGTTGCGCTCTGGAATCTGGCGGAAACACAGCCGTTTTTAGACGACTCTTCCTGCGAAGAGATTCTGCAGTACCTGCTGGCGGTGCATAAGCCTACTTATATCCATTCGCTGATGGTGGCTCACCTGACCCGGCTTTTCGTGCTGGAATTGATGGAAAAGCGTCCGGAATCTCTGCTTGGCCTGATGGGATACCAGACGGTGAAGGAACTGAAAGCACATACGGCGGAAATTTGTGAAATGGCTTACAATTGTGGCTTGTACCACGATGTAGGCAAAAATGCAGTTGTGGTGTATGTTGGCACCAATGCCCGGAGATTGCTGGATGAAGAATTTACCTGCATCCAGCTCCACCCGGTGTTTGGCTATCGACTGCTGTGCGAAGTCGGACACCCGGATGATTTTGCGCAGGCGGCACTGTACCACCACCGCTTTTATGATGAGACTGGCGGCTACCCGAAGGATTACGGCCGCTGCCGACCGGAGATGAAGGCCATCGTTGATGTATTAAATGTCACTGACTCGCTGGATGCCGCAACGGATAACGTTGGCCGCTGCTATACGATGGCAAAACCGGTCGATAAACTGGTCGAAGAGCTTCGTGCCCAGAAAGGCACCCGGTATGCGCCTTATGTTGTGGAGTTGTTCGATGACCCGGAGTTTGCGGCTCATATCCGGGAAAAGCTGGGCGAACTTCGGGAACAGGTCTATCTGAAGGTTTACCGAATGTCGTAAAGAAGTGTAAAAAAAGCCCTGCGTTCCGGTTCGGATATGTCTGAAACCGGAATGCAGGGCTGTCTTGTTTTATCGCTCAGTTAAGAGTTAAGTATCGGACTCCGCCTTGGCCTCTTCAAAGAAAGCCTTGATCTTGTCGATTTGAATTTCTGCGACGGCCCGGCCGGTGTCGTATACCCGGCGGAGCTGTTTCGGGTCGCGCTCCATGGCACCGATCTCCAGAGGGATCGGCGGACGGATGACGTAATCCTGCCCGGACTGTTCCAGCATCGAGATGTAAGAAAGCGTCTCGTTGTACCGCTCGTGCCGGTCAGCAACAGCCTCTACAAAGGCCGGATACCGGAAATATTTTGCCCGGATCGCAGGCAGAAGCTGGTTCTTTTTCTTGACGAAGCCCTTGGGCTGGGTCAGGATGATGAGGTTCCGTTTGTAGCCGATGGACTCAAAGAACCGGACGGGGATCGAGTCGGCAACGCCGCCGTCTAGCAGGGAATAATGACCGATCTTGACGATCTTTGCGGCCAGCGGCATGGAGGCCGATGCTTCCATCCACTTGATATCCTCAGCGTCACCGGTGCGGCACTTGTGATAAATGGGGTCGCCGGTCTGGACGTCGGTGCAGACAACAAAAAAGTCCATCGTCGAGTTCCGGAACGTCTCGGCGTCGAACGGGTCGAGCTTTTCCGGCACATCGTGATAGCAGAACTGTTCGCTGTACAGATTGCCGGTGCGCACCAGATTTTTAAAGCTGGCGTACCGTTTGTCGTTGCAGTATTCGGTGTTGTAGCGGATGGTGCGCCCGATTTGGTGGGATTTGTAGTTGCAGCCGAACACCGCGCCAGCCGAAACGCCGATCGCGCCGTCTGCCTCGATGCCATGTTCCATCAGCACATCCAGGACGCCTGCGGTGAACATGCCGCGCATCGCACCGCCCTCCATGATCAATCCTGTCTTCATATACCATAACTCCTTCTTCTCAAACGTGCCGCAGCCCACAGCAGCCGCGGCACTCCGGGCGGAGCCTTCCACCCGTACTTGCTTACAGTATACTCAAATTTTTTAAGAAAACAAGAGAGAAAAATCCAAATCCTGTCCGCATGGATGACAGAGTTTTTGGAATTTTCACAAGAGTCGTACTTTTAAAAGAACTGCGTAAATTCGCAGAGAACTTTTTGTCAGATTTCGGTGGCAAAAGCCTTGCCAAAGCAGGCCGGATTCGGTATACTAGGTGAAATAAAAAGCCAACGAATGCTTAGAGGAGACAAAAGACTATGAAACTGCTGGAAGATCGTATCCGAAAAGATGGTATTGTCCGCGAGGGCAACGTGCTGAAGGTGGACAGCTTCATCAACCACCAGATGGACATTCCGCTGTTCCGCGAGATGGCCCGGGAGTGGAAACGCCTGTTCGACGGCAAGCCCATCAACAAGGTGCTGACCATCGAGGCCAGCGGCATCGGCATCGCTGCCGTGGTCGCCAGCGAGTTCAATGTTCCGGTGGTCTTCGCCAAAAAGTCCATGAGCATCAACCTTGATTACGACAACTACGAAACCAAGATCCAGTCCTTCACCCACAAGAAGATCTACAATGTTATTGTCTCCAAAAAGTTCCTGACGCCGGAAGACCATGTCCTTATCATCGACGATTTCCTTGCCAACGGCTGTGCCCTGATGGGTCTGCTGGAGCTGGCAAATGAGGCCGGCGCGACCGTCGAAGGCATCGGCATCGCCGTCGAAAAGGGCTTCCAGCAGGGCGGCGAACTCATCCGCAGCAAGGGCTATCAGCTCGAAAGCCTCGCTATCGTCGACTCGATGGATAGCACCACCGGCGAGATCAAATTCCGTGAGCAGCCGCAGCAGAACTGAAAATAGAATGATTTATCGAAGAGGTATGGCCGTCGGGCTGTACCTCTTTTTTCATGCCCCGTCAAAGCTGTCGCCATCCTCGGGCAGGTCAGCTGCAGTTTCAGCAGAGGAAGAAGGCTGCTCTGTGGAAGCACGGGGAATGCCACGGTAAACGAGGGTCTGTTCGAGGACTTCGGCACAGACCGGAGCCGACAGGCTGCCGCCTGCGGTGGTCCAGCTGTGCGGCTCGTCAAGACAGACAAGGCAGAGAAACTGTGGGTCGTCAATGGGGGCGACAGCTACAAAACTGGCGATACGAGCCTTGTCGTCGTCGCTGTCCAGTTTCTGGCTGGTGCCGCTTTTCCCACCGACCCGGTAGCCTGTGATTTGAGCGTTCCGTCCGCCGCCATGCAGGACGACCGATTCCATCATGGTGCGCATGGTAAGACTGGTCTCTTCTTTCAGCACCCGACGGGTGCAGACTGGCTCAATATGGTCGATGACTTCACCATCCGGCGCGAGGATATCCGATACAACATAGGGTTTCATCAGCTTTCCGCCGTTAACGACGGCACAGACTGCCGCCGCCATCTCGAGATAAGAGATCTTGCTGCTCTGCCCGAAAGCACAGGACGCCAGCTCGACCGGCCCCATCCGGTCGGCGGTGTAGTAGAGACTCTTTTTCGGCTCGGCAGGCAGGTCGATGCCGGTGGGAACACGCAGGCCGAATGCGGCAAAATAATCGCAGAACGCTTCTTTTCCGAGCCGTGCGCCGATTTGGATGAAGCTCTGGTTGCAGGAGTTCTCGAGTGCCTGTGTGACAGTCTGCGCACCATGCCGCTTGTGATTGGCACAGTGGAACCGTGTTCCTGCAACGGAGATCGACTCGCCGCAGTAAAAGCTGGAACCCTTCCGGATGGCTCCGGCGTCCAGAGCGGCGGCGCAGGTGATGAGTTTAAAAACGCTTCCCGGTTCGTACAGGTCGCTGACCGCTTTGTTCCGCCACTGGGTCTGCTGAGCAAGCTGTAAGGCGGCAGCACGGGCGTCACCCGAAAGCCCTTCGACTCGTTCCCGTGTGGCTTTATCATAGATGACACGCGGCTGATTTGGGTCGTAGGCCGGAGTCGTGGACATTGCCAGCACCGCCCCAGTGTTGACGTCCATTACGATGCCTACCGCCCGGGCTGCAACGTGATGTTCCTTCATGGCGTAGCTCAGCGCGTTTTCGAGGTAATGCTGAATGTTGGCGTCGATGGTCAGCCGCAGACCGTCGCCCTCGGTCGGGAAACGTTCCGTTTCGTAGCTCTGTTCCAGCGTATAGCCCCATGCGTTCACGGCGGTCAGTACGACGCCGTTCTCCCCGGTCAGCAGGTCGTCGTACCGCAGTTCCAACCCGGAAACACCGGCATTGTCTACGTTGGTAAAACCGAGGACGGATGCCAGAAATTCCCCCTGCGGATACCAGCGTTTCGAGTCCTGATTGATGCGGATGCCGGTGATGCCATTTTCTTCGCAGAAATCCCGTACCCGGTCGGCCATTTCCCGTTCGACCCGGTAACGGAGCAAACAGTCGTTGGAATGCCGGTCGCTGAACTTTTCCAGCAGCTTGGCCTCGTCCAGTTCCAGAATCTCGGCCAGCCCGTGCGCGGCAAGGGCGAGCTTGTCTTCCGGCATCTCCCGGGGAGAGGCCCGGAGCGTCCAGCAGCTGCTGTTTGCAGCCAGAAGCACGCTGTCCGCGCTGTAAATTTTGCCGCGGTCAGCCGGAACCACCGTGTCGCGCAGCTGCTGCCCGAGCGCACGGTCGGTGTACCAGCCCTCACTGCGCAATTGCAGGAAAAACAGCCGTACCGCCAGCCCGAATGCTACAGCACAGAAAACGGCAGTAATGATGCGCGCGCGGCGTCGGAATCCCTGTTCCGGCAAAGTGCGGAGTTCAGACATGGCGGCACCTCCTTCGGGTCAATTCTATGTGCGGTTCCGTGCAAAAATGACTGTCAGGAGCTTCGGATGCGTATAATAAGAGGCAGGAGGAATGTTCATGGAACATGCGATGCTTCGCGCTCAGCACACAAAACGCCGTCCATTCATCCGGAAACTGCCTGCGATGGACCTGCCGTTTCTGGTGCTGGTGCTGACCCTTGTGGGCTTCGGTTTGATGATGCTGTACAGTGCATCCAACGCCGTGGCTCTTTACCGGCGTGGCGACGCCTTTGCCTATCTCCGGCCGCAGCTGCTCTATGCTGCGCTGGGACTGGTCGGCATGTGGCTCGCCAGCCGGGTGGATTACCATATCTTTCATAAACTGGCCTGGCCGCTGCTGGCACTTTCCCTGATCCTGCTGGCGGCGGTGCTTTTCATGCCCGAGTATAACGGCTGCAAACGCTGGCTTGTCCTGCCCGGGCTGGGAACTCTTCAACCCAGCGAGATTGCAAAATTTGCCGTTGTGCTGGTCTTTTCCCATATCATTTCCCTGAACCACGACCGGATGAGTCAGTTCGCAGTGGGCGTCCTGCCCTTTATGCTGGTGCTGGGCGTCGTAGCGGCTCTGATGCTGCTGGAACCCCACCTTTCGGGCACATTATTGATTCTGGGGATCGGTGCAGTGCTGATGTTCGTTGGCGGCACCGGGCTGCGTTGGTTCGTGCTGGCAGGTGCCAGTGGTATTGCGGCCATCGGCGCAGCGGTCGTCATCATGCCTGACCTCGTGCCGTATGCCGCCGACCGGCTCAATTCGTGGGTCGACCCTTTTGCAGACCCCTTGGGTGACGGCCATCAGACCATCCAGAGTCTGTATGCCATTGGTTCCGGCGGAGCGACCGGTCTGGGTCTGGGAAACAGTCGGCAGAAACACCTGTTTGTGCCAGAACCGCAGAACGACTTTATTTTTTCCATCGTCTGTGAAGAATTGGGCTTCGTGGGGGCCTGTGTGGTCGTGCTGCTCTTTGTCCTGCTGCTCTGGCGTGGTATCACGCTGGCGGCACAGGCACCCGACCGGTTCGGTGCTTTGCTCGTGGTCGGATTCACGGTTCAGGTGGCATTGCAGGCAGTGCTGAACGTTGCCGTCGTTACCAATACCATCCCGAATACCGGTATCAGCCTTCCGTTTTTCTCCTCCGGCGGCACCAGTCTCATGATGCTGCTGGGCGAGATGGGAATCGTCCTCTCCGTCTCCCGGGGTGAGACCTGAGAAATAGATCCACAAATTCAGTTCTGTCTGTCCGAGGTACATTTTTTGCCCGTTTTGCATAGCCTGAGGTATCTTTTGCGGAATGGGGGCTGCGGATATGGCAGAGAATACGACCTTCATTAAGGTGACAGGCGGTCGTCCGCTGAATGGGACGGTTCGCATCCCGGCGGCAAAAAACAGCGTGCTTCCGCTTCTTGCGGCAACGCTTCTCTGCCAAAGCCCGGTGCGTCTGCGTGCGGTGCCGCGCCTGTCTGACGTGGCATGCAGTTTGTCCCTGCTCAAAGGAGCCGGTCTGGAAACGCAGTGGCGGAATGGCGATGTCCTGATCTCCGGAACTCCGTTCAACAGCACCCTTCCTGGCGAAACAGCGTCACAAATGCGTGCGTCCATCCTCTTTTGCGCGCCGCTGCTGGCACGGCTGGGACGGGCGGAGACAACATTGCCCGGCGGATGCAAGATCGGAGCCAGACCCATTGACCTGCACCTCTCCGGATTGGCACAGATGGGGGCTCGGGAATTGGATGCAGGCCCAGGCCGGCTGGTGCTGACCGCGCCTTCCGGACTGCATGGTGCAGAGATCACCCTCCGTTTCCCGAGCGTCGGTGCGACCGAGACGCTGTTATTGGCAGCTGTCTGTGCGAACGGAACAACCATTTTGCGAGGAGCGGCAAGAGAACCGGAAATCGTCGACCTTGCAGAGTTTCTCAACCGCTGCGGCGGACAGATCAAAGGCGCAGGCAGTTCGGTCATCGCCGTAGAAGGCAGACACACCCTCTCAGGCTGTGTGTTTTCGCCGCTGCCAGACCGGATCTTTGCTTCGACGCTGGCCTGTGCCTGTGCCGCCGCTGGAGGCCGGGTAGAATTGACCGGCTGTCCGCCTTCTCTTTATGCTCCGGTGCTGGAAATTCTGGAACAAATGGGATGCCGGGTCGAACGGGCTGCGGAGAGTGCGCGAATCTCCCGGTTTGGGCGGCTGTATGGTGCAGGCAGAGTATTCACCGGGGTCTATCCGGCTCTTGCCACCGATGCGGCTCCGCTTCTTGCGGCGGCGATGCTCTGCGCCGAGGGGGAAAGCAGCATCGAGGATGTGATCTTTGAGCGGAGATTTGCCTGCGCTGAAGGTTTTTTACGACTGGGCGGAAATGTCCGGGTGGATGGGCGGACGCTTCATCTCTCTCCGGCAAGGGCTGGAAACGGCATCCTGTACGGCGCACAGCTGGACGCACCCGACCTGCGGGGCGGTGCCGCGCTGGTGCTGGCGGCATTGGCGGCACGGGGGATCAGCCAGATCCGAAAACCGGAGTACATCGACCGGGGATATGCGGATTTTACAGAAATTTTAGCGTCTCTTGGAGGACGAATTTGCCGGGAAATCCTGCCGGAAGTTGCCAGTAAGAAAAAAAGACCCTCAAAAAAGTAAATTTGTCTTGCAATCGGGGCCAAAAGATGATACGATACAGTTGTATAGTTGTGCTATGAGACTATTCTGCGCAAATGGCGATCCGCGCAGTTTTACGATATCATCCGATGGAGGACAAAAGTTATGGCATTGATGCTCGACGAAGAAATGGACGAAAACGTTACGACGATCAAAGTCGTCGGCGTGGGCGGCGGCGGTGGCAACGCCGTCAACCGCATGGTCAGCGATGGCTTGCAGGGCGTGGAGTTTATTGCGATGAACACCGACCAGCAGGCACTGGCGAAAAACCATGCGGCAACCAAGGTGCAGCTTGGTTCAAAGCTGACCAAGGGCCGCGGCGCAGGCGCAGACCCGGAGATCGGCCAGCGTGCCGCAGAAGAGAGCAAGGATGAGATCGCAAATGCGCTCAAGGGCTCTCAGATGGTCTTTATCACCGCAGGCATGGGCGGCGGTACCGGAACGGGTGCGGCTCCCGTTGTGGCAGAGGTCGCGCATGACCTCGGTATCCTGACGGTCGGTATCGTCACCAAGCCCTTCGCTTTCGAGGGCAAGCGCAAGATGGGTCTGGCAGAACAGGGCATTGCAAATCTGCTGATGCACGTCGACAGTCTCATCGTGATCCCGAACGAACGCCTGAAGATGATCAGTCAGGAGAAGATCACCCTGATGAACGCATTCCAGGCAGCGGATAACGTTCTGCGTCAGGGCGTTGAGTCCATCTCCGCTCTGATCAACGTTCCGGCATTCATCAACCTGGACTTTGCGGACGTTCGCTCGATCATGAAAGATGCCGGTTACGCACATATGGGCGTTGGTGCGGCAAAGGGTGCAGGAAAGGCAGAGAACGCTGCAAAGGCTGCAATCTCTTCTCCGCTGCTGGAGACCAGCATCGCAGGCGCACACGGCGTTATCATCAACATTACGTCCAGCCCCGATATCGGTCTGGAGGATGTCGAGACCGCAGCAGGCCTCATCACCCAGAGCGCACATCCGGATGCGAACATCATCTGGGGTACTGCGTTCGACGAGAACCTCTCCGATGAGATGCGTGTCACCGTCGTTGCGACTGGTTTCGACAACAAGACGGCTGAGGGACTGCGCAACAGCCTGAACAATGCGACCAGCGGCGTGGCAGCATCGGCTCCGTCCGCAGTCTTTAGCGCAGACGTCTCGGCAGCCGCAGCAGCCGCAAAAGCAGCGTCGGCTTCCACGGCAGGGGCAGCAGCCGCCAAGCCGGTGGAAGAAGAAAGCAGCGACAACCGTTACTATGACGAGCTGCTGGCAATCCTGAATAAGCGCAAGTAAGAACTGTTGCTCGGAAGAGGGCCTTGTGCAGGCGGGAGGAGGCAGACCATGAGTACACAAGATGTGGAAAGCGGCCGTCTTGCGGAGAGCGTTCTGAGGTGCATCGACTCTCTTTGGGCTCAGAACGCCAAAGAATACCGCCAGATCCGGCGAGCCGAGAAAAAAGCGAAAAACGATCCGATACAGGAGGATGTGAGGACAAGCTGTCCGGTGAAAAAACGGGCTGCCCGGCCGCAGAAGCCGCAGAGCGCACAGCTGCCGCAGCACATCATTGCACAGCTGGATGCGCTGAACCGTAAACTGGCAGCGGTTAATTTAAAGATTTGCCTGTATCAGACCCGGGTGTTTGCCTGCGAGCGTGTTATCTACGCACTGCAGCAGGAAAATGCCGAATTGATCGAGCTTTGCAGGCAGGTGCGGCAGGGAAGGATTCTTCCGCCGGAACCGCAGAAGCCGGTGCTGGATAAGCCGGGATTCCAAGTCAGCCGTTTTACGCCGCAGGGCGAACGACTGGCGGATGCCGGACGGATAAACGCTAAAAAAGAGCCGAAAGGCCGTCCGTCCAGACCCAGCACAAGGACAAAATCGAAACCGCTGCCGGAGCCACAGACTCCTCTGGAACACCTGTCGGCGCAGCTGCTTGCGCAGTTTGACCGGATGATAGGTACATAAAAACAAAAGCTGACGTTGGAGCAAATGCTCCAAAACGTCAGCTTTTTTGCATATTCGGGAAAATTTTCATCGGACAGAGCTGGTACGGTGTTCCATCAGATAGGTCGCTTCAAGGTCGGCGATGTGGAGCTTGACGGCCAGAGGATACTTGTCGTATGCCTCCGAGATGGCAAAACAGCCGCCTCTGGCAGCGTCGTCAAAACCGCCCATATGCCAGCGGATGGCAACTGCCTCTTCGACTTTCAGCTTCATGAACCGCTCGATGAGAAAAACGCTCTTCTCCCCGTGGCCGTAGGGGAAAAGGTCTTCGACGCTGTACGAAGGCACTTTTTCCCATTGACCGGTCGTTTCGTTCTTGACATTGCGTGTGCCGGGCTTGTAGTAGTTGGCCTTGCACAGGTCGTGCAGCAATGCGCAGATGACGAAACTCTCTTCGCTTTCCCCTTCGGTAAAGAAGCTGTCGTGGAGCGCGTGGTAAACGTTCAGACTGTGCATACACAGTCCGCCCTCACACGCTCCGTGGAACCGGGTCGATGCCGGGGCCGAAAAGAAATCGGTTTTTTTGTCCATCCAGTCCAGCAGCTTTTCGCTGCCCGGCCGGGTGACATGCTGCTGAAAGATCTGGATAAACTCTTCGCGGTCGCCCATCTTACAGCTCCATGTCGTCGAGAATGCCCTTCAGGATGGCCAGCTCGTCGTGGCTCAGGGAGATGCCTTTGCCCATCCGGGTGCCATCGGGGGACCAGTCGCGGATATCATACTTGGGGTCGCCGTCGTTCCAGCTGATGAGGTTCAGCTGACGCTCCCATCCACGCGGACGCTGGGAGAGGACTGCTACCTTCTGAACGATTTCGTACTTGATTTCTGCCATAGGTTATTACCTGCCTTTGCTTTGTTTGCTACCATAATAAAAGAAGCGGGCAAAGATTTCAACAGGTAAATTAAAAATAATTTGAAAATTATGCCAAACCTTAGCCGTAGGGAGCGTCTTCACGCCAGTCAACGAGGTCCAGTACGCCGCTTTTGGCTGGGTCAGGCTCTTCGGGTGCCGGATGTGCCGAGTCGGTGTTCTGCTCGGTGCCGAACAGCTGTTCACCATACTGCGCCATCACGCCCGGAACATTCCCGGCCAGAAACTCTTCGGCATTCTTCTGGCGGCAGGCAACGGGTGTGCCATCGGTCATGGGGATCGGCTCCTCCGGGTCGGGGTCGACCAGAAGTGACAGGTCCGGCGGTGGAATCTGAACGTTCGGGTCATCCGGCTGAGAGGGCGGCTGAAATGCGGCGTCCGGCATCTCGAGTTCGTGCTGGACAAAGGGCGTCAGAGAGTTCATCGTAATCACCTCCGGGGTCAGTGTGTCCGGGAAAGGCGCATAATATACTTGTGGTGAAGTATATATGATCAGCATCGACTGCTGTTGCAGACCATATACACAACTTGCCTGTTTTTGGCAATCTCTTTCAACATCTCTAATGCACGCTGTGTGTGTGCATCGTCCAGGTTTACAAAAGGATCATCCAAAAGGATAAAGGGCTTTTCCTGCTTGAAAAGAGCATCAATCAGTGCAAGTCTCATGCAGAGCATGATGCTGTCAATTGTCCCTGCACTGAAATAGTCAAGTTCTCGTGCTTCACCTTTTTCATCTACATGGATTGTCAAATCATGATCTACAAGTGCTTTGCTAAAGTTGTCACCCAGCAATTCCTGTACATACGCTGCGAAGTTCTGTTCTACGCCTCCAACATACTGGTTTGAAAGATTATTCTTGGCCGTTTCCAGTAGATTCAAAGTCGTATCCAGAATACTACAGTTCTGTTCAGCTTCTTCACGCTGTTCCATCAGACGCTTCAGCTGATCTTCCATTTCGGGAATTTGCTCAACTGTCTGCAAAAGTTTTTTGCGGCCATCTCGTGCTGCCTGAAGATTATCGTTCACCTCTTGCAGTTTTCTTTTTGCAATATCCTCTGCGCCAATCAAGGATTCCACAGTGGGAAGTTCTTCCTGCACCTGTCTTGCTTTAGGTAAACCATCCTTGAATTCCGGATGATGTTTTTTGAAATCTGCGATATCTTCTAAGATTTCTGCCTTTTGGTTCACCTTCAAGGTATGATTTGTTGTGTCCTCTAAAATTTGAGAAAGCATTTTTTCGTTCAGCGGTAGCTGAAATCCATATTTTTGAGCAAACTGCTCAATATCTGCTCTCGCCTCTGCCTCTTGCTTTTCAAATTTGTCTTTATTCGCATGGTAATCTGCTACAGTCTTTGCGGCCGTTTTATATGCTGCAAAATTGTTTCTCAGTGTTTCAAGAGATACATTATACGGCTGTCCCTCAATATACACATGATACTTCTTCAAAATAGCTTCAATTGCAGTCGTCAGCTCCTGTTTTTGACTTTCGGCTTTCTCACGCTCCTCCTTTGTCGATTTCCATTTGGAATCTAATCTCGACAGTTCCTTGGCATCATCATCTAATTTCTGCAACTGTACTAAGATACTATCGGCATCGTCATTTAGATGATATTTTGTAAGTGCTGCTCGCAAACTTTCTTCAAGCTGCTTGATCTCAGAATTAAGTTTTTCTCGCTCCTGCTGAATATCTTTCTGCCGACTTTGCAAAGTTCCATATTCATTCCAGCGAGTTCTCAAATCCACCACAAATCGTTCCTGATATGGCTGGCCCGGATAATATCTGCCAAATACTTCCTGCACATAGTTCTGCTGCACATCTATTTTAGTACGAAGCGAATTTCTTTCATTTTCCAATTCACTTTTTCGTCCCCACAACTGCACATAAGCTTTTTTGTCGAGCAGTAGATTTATCAGCTTCGTATTCGGCTCTGACGCATCCCCATAGAATTTCATGAGGAATTCAGCCACATCCTTTTGCAATGTATATAGCTCCTGAATTTCAGCTTCGCTGATGGCACTGCTTTCAACCGCAACCTGTTCCGTGCCTTGGTCAACCATTTTCTTTGTATGTGCCCAGAAAGCTCCCAAAATCACGGCAAAGCCAATAACTGAAAGAATTGCACCAACTGCAATCTTTGACAGCGCAAAGCAAACAACACCCACTACAATTATCACTGCGCCGATTGCAATCAACGTCATTGAATTGCTCGACTTCTTTGTTTCCAGCTTTTGAATCGGCTGGAGTACGGTTGTTTTTGTTTCTTTTTTACTGTTCAACTCATCAATTCGACGGCAGTCATTCTGCTTTTGCTGAACCACTTCATCTTCGGGCACTTCAATGGAAAAGACACGATTTAACCGTTTCCACTCATTCTCCTCTGCTTCCGATAAAACGCTTTCGTTAAGTTTATTTTGATATTCAGTTATCTGCCTCTGGGCCTCTTCACAGTGGGCAAGTTCTTCTTCATCAACGCTTTTCCCTGTAAAGAATTTTGATAACTCTGACAATCTACTAGCTTCAGCTGTCGTCAACTGCTGCGCATTTAATTCACCTTGTTTTGTTGTCAACGTATTGGCATCATCTTTGTATTGCTTAAGTTCCACAGCACTCGGTACACCTGTCTGAAAATGTGTTCTTAGCGTTTCACGCTTTTCCAACTCTTCCTTGTCCATCTGTACACCTGCACGAGCAACCACTTCGGACAGGTCATTGTAGTCTCTCTGGCACCGCTGGATTTCTGCATTGGTCTTTACTTCATCGGAATAGACCTCCCGACCTTGTGCTTCGCACTGGGCATCTTCCTCTTTCAGAACAAGACCATCCAATTCATTTTGCGCCTGCTGAACAGCCATAATCTTATTGCTTTGCTGATGGACTTCGTTTTTGGATGGATAACCTTTGGGGTAAGATTCATCCAGCACTCGAATATCACTTTCCACTGTGTGCAGATCTTTTTCCAAACCTGTAAATTGCTCACGCAATGCTTGACTTGCCTGTTGCGCAGATGCTTTCGTTATTTTTTCACGAAGCGCAGATAAAACCTCTTCTTTTTGTGCTTTTTCTGCATTCAGTGCTTCAACTTTGCTTGTGGCTTCTGCTAAGGGTTCTTTTTTGGTCTCTGCATCCGTCAGACGCTGTTCTAGCTGCTCAATTTGCGTTTGAATATCATCAATGTGACCGCCGCTTCCCCGAAACTTTCGATACTCCGACCGTGCCGTTCGCAGATGCTCCATTGCAGAGTCGTAATTATTCAAATCATCTGTATTGTCTACAAGATTACTTAACTTTGTCTGGATAGACGTAGTCACAGCGGTGTCTTGCGTTTGTGTCTGCGGCATATAGACACTTCGCATGAAAGATTCCGCATCCAACTGGAACAGTTCCTCTCCCAGTTTTTCAGTAAAACGTGTGCTTTCTCTACGATTTGTCAAGTCACGGAGAGAAAATCTATCTTTAGCTGCCGTTTTGCCAAAGGTTCGCCGCACACGGTAGTTAATGCCTTCAAACTCAAAGTCAAGACTTCCACCATATGTTCCACCCTGCCACGGAAGGTATTTTTTTCGTTCGTTGCTTGCAACATTTCGTCCTGCTGTTCTCGGAAAGCCATACAGCATTGCCTTAATAAATGCAGCTAATGTACTTTTACCAAAACCGTTCGGCTCCTGAATTACCGTCAGACCATCCGAGAACCGGTAGTCAAAGTTCGATAACTTGCCAAAATTGTCAACATGACATTCCAAAAGTTTCATACTGTAATCTCCTCTCCGGTCAACGCTTCAAGCCCTGTACGGATAATCTTTATCTTATCTTCTTCACTCGCATCGCTTGCCATAACCAATCGAATAAATTCACCCTTCAGGGAAATATCGTTCTCGTAGTCTTTCGGGTCAATTATCAGTTTAGTTTCGTCTTTTATCTTCACAAAGAAGAAATCGTTTTCCGCAAGGTTATATAGATACTTCTTTGCAATGCGCGCTGAAGGGTCTGCTGCACCTGTCAGGATAAACTCTACCATATCCTTTTTAGAAATATTCTGCGAAGCTTTTTTCATAGCCTGATAGACTGCACTGTTCGTCGTTAGGCCGGTAATATCAACTGTTATACGGTGAAGTTTTCTTAATGAAAAGGGAACGAATATGGGAGTGATTTTTCTTACACCAGTATCCAGAACAACAAAGCCTTTTTCTCCGCATTCATCAAATCCGCGTCCTTCCAGACATCCAGGATAACAGTATATGCCATCACGGTCTAGCTGCTCACAGGAATATGTATGGATGTGTCCCAGTGCAAGGTAGCTGATATTTTTTCCTTTAAGTAAATTCAGATTTACCTGATCTACCTCGCAAGCTGTCGAAATCTGTCCATGAAGCATCACAATATTTACTCGACTTTTCTGAGGTGGAAGCTGCCCATAAAGTGTACTGGCATTGGCCTTTGTAATTTCTATACCAGATACCGCAACATCTCCGTATTCAAACGTATTCCACTTATCTGTGAAACGCTTGAAGTTCCCCGGAACATCCTGATCGGCAAATGCGTTCGTTTGGTCATCGTGATTGCCGCTGACATATAAATAGTCAATTTGCGGTGTACAGCGCACCGCATCCAGCACACCCTCTACGGTACGTCTTGTAACGCGTTCTCCATCAAAGAGGTCACCTGCAATCAAAACGAGCTGAATCTTCTCTTGCTCTGCATATTCCGTCATTCTCTGAAAAGACTTCAGAATTTCGGCATTCCGTGTTGCAGCCTGTTCGCGTGTCATGTGTGTTTCCATGGGGGAATCCATGTGCAAATCCGCGCAGTGTAGAATTTTCATACTGAATCAACTCACTTTCGTATAGAAAACAGATTTTATTAAATAATGCTAATTGTATTATATCAAAAGTAAAGTGTATTTCAATTGTTCTTTAAAGGATGTAGCAAAACAAAAAACTCCTGCCAGAAATTCTGACAGGAGCCGCATTCACTTCATCAGAACATCTTGTTCCAGGTCGATGCGCCCACAACGCCGTCTGCTGTCAGGTTGTTCCGAGCCTGAAAACGCCGGACAGCGGTAGCTGTCGCGGAACCGAATTTTCCGTCCGCCGAAAGAGTCTCGCCGAGGGTGTTCAGCTTCTGTTGCACCAGCCGGACGCTTCCGCCTGCCATGCCGGTACGCAGGGCGATGCCGGGATAGGGCGTACCAAGACCGTGCTTGGCGGTGTACTTGTTGTACAGGGTGTTCCATGTGGTCTGGCCGACTTTGCCGTCGGAGGTCAGTTTGTTCCGAAGCTGAAACTCCATCACGGCCTTTTCGGAGCTGGTACCGAAGCTTCCATCTACTGCCAGAATGTCGTGCCAGGTACACTGGTCACGGATGCCGTTCAGCCATGTCTGGACCAGTGCTACGTCCGGCCCATTTGAGCCGTGCTGAATAAGGGAATAATACGCAGGGATTGCCATTGTTGCAACACACTCCTTCCGAATTCAGTGTATGACCGGAAGGGAGGATGTGTTACTCCACCAATACCATGTCGTCTCTGTCCGCTGTCACGCTCTGCCACCAGTCCACCAGTTTGAACCGGACGATGTACTCGCCGCAGATGAGATCGTTTTCCTCGGGCAGGTCATAGCTGCCGCAGGCTGACCGGCATAATCCCGGGTAGAGGACGCACCACCAGTTTTTGCCGTAGTGCTTCTCGTCACCCAGCTCGATCCGCACGGCGTCGTACCGTCCGGCAGGCAGGGCGGAGGACTGGTACCGGGTCTTGTTGAAGTACATGTTCACCAGCCGCACCCGAACCGGCGTATGAAGCCCCAGCGACGCAAGCACCTGCTGTGCGGTCAGCTGGAACTGCGGCAGATTTTGTGCTGCCCAGCGAAGGGCGTCGGGCTTGTCCGCTGATGTACAGGAAGCGTCCGCATAGGCGAGGATGGCATCCCGGATGCAGAGCTTTATACTCTGGTCGAGCAGGGAGTCGCTGTCTGCCCGGATGTGAAAGCGCAGCGTGTCGGAGCAGAGCAGCTCTCCGGTGTCCAGCTGCATTTGTCCCCAGCTCAAAATTTGCACGAAACCGCAAATCAGAAAGCAGAACGAAAGCACCAGCCCCAGAACCGCCATTTGTCGCCGTGACATTTCATGAACCAAACCATTCCACATAAAAAAACAGACCCTCCTCTGGAAATGATAACCAGAGGATAGGCCTGTTTGAAGCGGTTTATTCAGGTTAATTCTTCAGCGACTGCATCGGGGCAGGCAGACGGCCGCCGCGGTTGATGAACACCGAGGGGTCGCGCTGATTGACAGCCATGATGGGACCATAGCCCAGCAGACCACCGAAGTCCAGAACCTCGCCAGCCTTGCGGCCAATGGCCGGGATGACACGGACAGCGGTAGTCTTGGTATTTACCATGCCGATGGCAGCCTCGTCGGCGATGAGGGCACTGATGACCGCCGGGGTGGTGTCGCCCGGGATGATGACCATGTCGATACCGACCGAGCAGACGGCAGTCATAGCCTCGAGTTTCTCGATGGTCAGGCAGCCGGACTCGGCGGCGTGGATCATGCCGTCGTCTTCGCTGACCGGAATGAATGCACCGGACAGTCCGCCAACGTGGTTGGATGCCATGACGCCGCCCTTCTTGACTGCATCGTTCAGCAGGGCGAGGCAGGCTGTGGTGCCGCAGCAGCCGCAGGTCTCCAGACCCATCTCCTCGAGGATGTTTGCCACGCTGTCGCCGACGGCCGGAGTCGGGGCCAGCGACAGGTCGATGATGCCGGCCGGAACGCCAAGAGCATCCGAAGCGAGGTTTGCGACCAGCTGGCCGACACGGGTGATCTTGAAGGCAGTGCGCTTGACGAGTTCTGCCACAGCGTCAATGGGAGCATCCTTCGGCAGACGTGCCAATGCCGCACGAACAGCACCGGGGCCGGAAACGCCGACGTGGATCTCGCAGTCCGGCTCACCGGGGCCGTGGAACGCACCGGCCATGAAAGGGTTGTCCTCAGGCGCATTGCAGAAGACGACCAGTTTTGCCGCACCGATGCACTGACGGTCTGCAGTCAGCTCAGAAGCTTTTTTGACGGCCTCACCCATCAGCTTGATGGCGTCCATGTTCAGACCGGCCTTGGTCGCACCAATGTTGACCGAGCTGCAAACGATGTCGGTCTCTGCCAGCGCACGGGGAATGGACTCGATGAGGCGGCGGTCGCCAGCCGAGAATCCCTTGTGGACGAGGGCGGTGTAACCGCCGACAAAGTTGACGCCGACCTTCTTTCCGGCAGCGTCCAGCGTCTTGGCAAAGTCTACCGGGTCAGCATCCGGGCAGGCACCCAGCAGCATGGCAATGGGCGTCACGCTGATGCGCTTGTTGATGATAGGAATGCCGTATTCCGCACTGATGTGTTCGACCGCCGGAACCAGATTGGCGGCCTTGGTCGTGATTTTATTGTAGATCTTCTCGCAGGCCTTTTTGGGGTCGGGGTCGATGCAGTCCAGCAGACTGATGCCCATCGTGACCGTGCGAACGTCCAGATTGTCCTGCGTAAACATCTCGATCGTCTCGAGGATGTCACCGGTATTCATCATGCTCATAATATAAGAACCTCCGCAGTTTTCAGATGGTGTGCATTGCGTCAAAAACTTCCTGACGGGTCACATTGATCTGCATCCCCATCTCTTTTGCCAGAGCGTCGGCACGCTTGTGCAGCTCCTCATGGCTGACGCTGCAGTTGGAGATATCCACCAGCATGATCATTGCGAACATGCCCTGCAGGATGCTCTGGGTGACGTCCTCGATATTGATGTTCAGCTCGCTGCAAAGACCCGAAACTTTTGCGACGACACCGACGGTGTCTTTTCCGATGACAGTAATGAAAGCTTTCATAATTTCCTAACCCTCGTTTTCTTTCCCGGCTGTCCGCTCAAAAACGGGCAGCGAACGATGACGATCCGGCTCAAAAAATGCCGTGTTCCAAATCCAGTATAGCAGATTTGCCGAAATTTGAATATACTTTTTGGAAAAAAGAACAGTTCCCGGCAGGAAAAGACATTCTATCTCAAAAACCGGGTGCAATCCCGTCCGGACTGTGCTATACTTATCTATAATTTCTGAGCCATCAAAACGTAAGGAGTAACAAACGTATGGAACAGCTTTTGAAGATTCTGGAAAATAACGCGCGGCTTCCCATCGAGGATATCGCCACGATGCTGAATAAATCTCCTGCCGAAGTTGCGGCCATGATCGACCTTGCCCGTGCGCAGGGCATCATCAAGGGCTACAAGACCCTCGTTGACTGGGAAAAGGCAGGCATCAACCGGGTCGAGGCTGTCATCGAGCTGAACGTCAGCCCCAAGAAGAGCCGCGGCTTTGATGAGATCGCCGCTACCATCGCTTCCTTTGAGGAAGTCGAGAGCGTCCTGCTGATGAGCGGCGGCTACGATTTGCAGCTCGTCATCAAGGGCAAGACCTTCCAGGAAATCGCGCTGTTCGTGGCAAAGCGGCTCAGCCCTCTGGATGACGTGCTGTCCACAGCGACCCATTTCGTCCTGCGCACCTACAAAAAGGAAGGCCGTCTGTATCAGGATGAAGAAATCGACGAAAGAGAGTGTACGGTATTGTAATGGATTACGATAAACTGATCGCACCTGCCGCAAAAGAGATGCGGCCTTCCGGTATCCGCAAATTCTTCGACCTCGCTGCCGAGATGCCCGAGTGCATCAGCCTCGGCGTCGGCGAGCCGGATTTCAAGACCCCGTGGGCTGTCCGGGAAGCCGGTATTGAAAGCCTTGAGCATGGCCGCACCCGTTACACCTCCAACGCCGGTCTGAAAGAGCTGCGTGTCGAGATCACAAAATACCTTGAACGCCGTCTGGGGATGAAATACGACCCGGCCAGTCAGGTTCTGGTGACCGTTGGCGGCAGCGAAGCCATCGACATGTGCATCCGCACCCTTGTAAAACCGGGCGATGAAGTCATTATTCCGGAGCCCTGCTTCGTTTGTTATGAGCCAATCACCACCCTGTCCGGCGGTGTTCCGGTGCATGTGGCCTGCCGTCAGGAGGATGAGTTCCGTCTTCGCGCGGACGCGCTGAAAGCGGCTATCACACCTAAGACGAAACTGCTCATTATGCCTTTCCCGAACAACCCGACCGGTGCGGTCATGGAACGGGAAGACCTCGAGGCGATCGCCGATGTCCTGCGCGGTACCGATATCATGGTTTTGTCCGATGAAATCTACGCAGAGCTGAACTATGGCCTGCGTCCGCATGTCTCCATTGCGTCACTGCCCGGCATGGCAGAGCGAACCATCGTGGTGAATGGTTTCTCCAAGACCTACGCCATGACCGGCTGGCGTCTGGGCTATGCCTGCGGTCCGGCTCCGGTCATCAAGATTATGACGAAGATCCACCAGAGTGCTATCATGAGCGCGCCCACCACCAGCCAGTATGCCGCCATCACCGCTCTGAAGGACTGCGACGGCGAGATCGACCGGATGCGTGACGAGTACAATATGCGCCGCCGTTTGGTCGTGCGCGGCTTCAATGAGATGGGTCTGACCTGTTTCGAGCCGCGCGGTGCGTTCTATGCCTTCCCTTGCATCAAGTCCACGGGGATGAGCAGTCAGGAATTCTGCACCAAACTGTTGGAACAGAAGCACGTTGCTATCATCCCGGGCGATGCCTTTGGTGCGTCCGGCGAGGGCTACTGCCGTGTATCCTATGCCTATTCGGTGGAACATCTGACCGAAGCAATGAAGCGCATCCGGGAGTTCCTGAAAGAAGTAGGTATCAACAGCGGCGAACAATAAGCCGAAAAAAGGAGGAGACTTTCTGTGGCAAAACTGAATTGCGTGACCGTCCTTGCACCGGCAAAGCTGAATCTTGCGCTGGATGTCGTCGGCCTGCTGCCGAACGGTTATCATAATCTTGATATGACGATGCAGGCCATCTCCCTGTATGAACGGGTCATCCTGAGCCGGAGCAATGGCCTGAATCTGTCTCTGCCCGGCAGCCCGGTCGCCGCTAACGACAGCAATACCGCCATCAAAGCGGCCATTGTGTTCTTCCGGTATACCGGCCTGCTGGCAGGTGCCGACATCACGATTTATAAGAATGTCCCGGTGCGTGCAGGCATGGCCGGCGGCAGTGCCGATGCTGCCGCTGTTCTTGTGGGGCTGAATGCCCTCTATGGAGCAAAGCTCTCTATGAGCGAACTCTGCGCACTGGGAGCGAAAATCGGTGCGGATGTTCCGTTTGCACTGATGGGTGGCACCTGCCGGGTGCAGGGGGTAGGCGATGTGATGAAAGCTCTTCCGCCGATGCCCGACTGTTGGTTCACGGTTGTCATGCCGGATTACGGCGTTTCAACCCCAGAAGCTTTCGCCGCTTATGATAAGGTCGGAAGTTCCGTCCACCCTGACTGCGAAGCGCAGGAAAAGGCTATCCGTGCCGAGGATCTGGCCGGAGTCTGTGCTGCCGCCGGAAATGCACTGGAAGAGTGCAGCGGCGCACGGGATAACGAGGCCATCAAGACCGCGCTGAAAGAGCATGGAGCTGTCACCGCTCTGATGACCGGCAGCGGTGCGGCGGTCTTTGGTGTCTTCACGGATGAGACTTCTGCCCGTGCCGCAGCAAACGCAGTCAAGACGAAGTGGCCGCAGGTCTATCTGGCGCAGCCGGATAAGGGCGGCGCACGGGTCATCTCGCCGAGAGGTTTCTAAAAACGAATAGCCCTCCTTCCGCCGGGGCAGACTATCCCCAAAGGAAGGAGGGTCTTTTTGTGCAGACCTTTTATAAAATTTGTTTGATTTTGATGATCGTCGGTGGGATCAACTGGGGTCTGGTCGGATTGTTCCAGTTTGATTTCGTCGGCTGGCTTCTGGGCGGCAGCAGTTCCATCTGGTCGCGCATCGTTTTCACGCTGGTCGGCGTGGCGGCCATCTGCGGCATCCCGGGACTGTTTGCGGACGAAGAGTAGCCCTCTCAGGCGCATGTGCGCCAGGGGCTGTTGCACAAGTCCTAACAAAAAGACCAGAGTTAATTAGCCGAAAAGGC
>ERZ808240.1548-NODE-1548-length-28017-cov-3.885738_pt1 | contig 28017 bp, 24 predicted proteins | sample MGYA00521084_ERZ808240 | MGnify/ENA primary metagenome ERZ808240 (study PRJEB31516, sample SAMN03275571) | gut metagenome | biome: mammalia-associated habitat; material: feces | host: Papio cynocephalus | place: Kenya | collected 2012-08-06 ... | reverse complement strand
TTCAGTTGAATATAGTATACCATAAATAACCAATGTCAGATACAAATAAACATAATTTTATTTATACCTGACACCATAACACAAAAAATAGAAAGGAAGCACTTCTACTACCTTTCTATTGTAAATATAAGCATCTATTAATTTTTGTAACCCACTTTTTCTAATCTAAAGTGGGTTACATTGGTTTAAATTGGGTTGTTTCACCCAATTTCTTAAAACTCTCAAGTTTAGAAAACCTAGTAAATAAGCCATTTTTGAGGCTTTCTAAAAATGGAGCTGGTGGGATTCGAACCCACGTCCAAAAGCTCATTCATCACGGCATCTCCCATCACATTCCGTATTTTAACATTTCCTCAGTACCACGCCTACGGACAGGCTGGATACATCAGTAGCTTCATGAATTTTCCGATACCGCAAAGCTTAAGCACCGGAGTTTCCCGTTGGATGATACCAGATCTAAAAGGTACGGGGAACCTTAAAGCTGGCAGCTGCCTTTAATTAGGCAGCGTAAGCTAAATTATCGTTAGCGTTTATATTTAATCTAAGTTTTAACGTGGTCCTAGTCCACGGATGGCTTCCATGACTGCAAAACCCCTGTCGAAACCAGTCAACCCCTGGTTTATAAAGGAAAGCTCTGTTGTCAGGCGCTTTCTTATATATTACTCAGCAGCTTCTGTTGTGTCAGTCTCTGCTGTAGTTGTCGTTTCAGATGAATTATCCGCTTCAGAAGCTGTATCTTCAGAAGTATCACTGTCAGTATCTTCTGCATCGGATGCTGTAGCTGTACTGCTATTTGCAAAATAGCTTCCATATCCCTGTTCTGCCCATGTCTGGCTGACATATGCACCAAGCTTCTCAGCTTCTACATACTTTGGAATCGCTTTGTATATCTTTACGCCCAGTGTAGCTGCAAGAATACATCCAACTAACACGCCAAATATGCACCATCCAAGGATCTTCTTTCTCTTTTCGCGCTTCATGATCGCTGCGCGGTTCTTTTTCTCATATTTTCTTTTATCTACTTTACTCTGGCTCACTTGCCTGACCTCCCAGTAAAAATCTTATTGGAGTATATCACATCTGCATGAAATATTCCAGCATTTCACAAAATCTTTAAAACTTTATGCTTACAAATTACGGATCTTGAACTCTCGCTCATTCTCACGCTTAACATCCTTCTTGGCGATGTCCTGACGTTTGTCGTATAATTTCTTACCCTTTGCCAGTCCGATCTCCATCTTGACCAGACCGTCACGGATATAGACCTTTAAAGGAACGATCGTATATCCCTTTACCTGCTGAGCTCCCATCAGTTTATTGATCTCATATTTGTGAAGCAGCAGTTTTCTGGTACGAAGCGGATCTTTATTGAATATATTACCCTTTTCATACGGGCTGATATTCATACGGTAAATGTAGATTTCTCCTTTATCGATACTGATAAAGGATTCTTTGATGCTGCAGTGTCCCTGTCTGACTGATTTTACCTCAGTTCCAGCCAGTGCAATTCCTGCTTCATACTTTTCTTCTATGAAATAATCAAAATATGCCTTTTTATTATTTGCAATGAGTTTGTTTCCTCTTTCCTTTGCCATGTCCTGCTTCATCTCCTTCTTTGGCATCTGACCGGATCACGAATTCGATCCGTCTGCTCTGTTTGTCTGCCAGCTTAACCTTTACCTTAACAGTATCACCGATCGAGTATTTCTTTCCGGTTGATTCTCCGATCATAGCATATTCATCCTGCGAATACACATAAAAATCGTCATAAAGTGTCGACACATCTACAAATCCTTCTACAGTATTCGGAAGTTCTACAAAGATACCACGGTTGATAACACCCGATATGATACCTTCAAATTCTTCTCCGATATGATGTTCCATATATTCCACTTTCTTTAAGCGCTCCACCTGACGTTCTGCTTCTTCCGCCCGGCGTTCTTTTCTGGAATTATCATCACTTACCTTTGGAAGGATCGCATCATAATGCGAAAGTCTTCTGTCATCCAATCTTCCATGAATATTGTCCTTAATGATCCTGTGGATCTGAAGATCCGGATATCTCCGGATCGGCGATGTAAAATGACAGTAATATTTACAGGACAAACCAAAATGTCCTTCACATTCTGTTGAATATCTCGCCTGCCGCATCGTCCGAAGTGTCATACGGCTGATCAGATTCTCACATGGTTCACCCTCGATCTTTGACAATAACTTCTGGAATTCCTTTGGATGAATGTTCTCTTTGGATGCCTTAAAATAATATCCAAACTTACTGATCAGAATGGATAACTGTTTTACCCGTTCCGGATCCGGAGCTTCATGGATACGATACTCAAACGGGATCTGTTGCCAGAAATAATCTTCTGCGATCGTCTCATTTGCCGCCAGCATAAAATCTTCAATGATCTGATTCGAACGTCTTCTCTCATACACTCCGATATAGGATACCTGACCGTCTTCATCAACCGTAATCTTTGACTCGTCAAAATCAAAATCGATCGATCCCCTGTCATGACGGATCGTTCTCAATAACTCCGATACATGAAGCATTAATTCAAACATCGGAACCAGTTCTTTATATTTTTCCATTTCTTCCGGATCATGATCCTCTACGATTGCCGATACACTTGTATATGACATTCTACGGTCTACATTGATCACGGATTCACAGATCTTATGATTGATGATCTTGCCGTTTGCATCTATATCCATCAGACAGCTAAGTGTCAGGCGGTCTTTTCCCTCATTCAGTGAACAGATACCATTTGACAGCTTATGCGGAAGCATCGGTATAACCTTGTCGATCAGATAACAGCTTGTTCCTCGCTTCAACGCTTCTTTATCAAGTGGAGAATTCTCCCTTACATAATGTGTGACATCTGCGATATGCACTCCCAGTTTGTAAAGCCCGTTTTCCTCATAGAGTGTGATCGCATCATCCAGATCCTTTGCATCCTCCCCATCGATCGTAACGGTCTGCAAATGTCTGAGGTCAGTTCTTCCAGCCATATCTTTGGTTGTTACCTCATCCGGTATATTCTTCACCTCTGCCATAACAGCATCCGGGAAATCAACCGGAATATCAAGATCTCTTACAACTGATAATACATCGGTCTCAGGATCATTGATATGTCCGAGAATCTCAACCACACGTCCCTCTGCAGATTTTGACTTTTCTCCATAATTTGTGATCTCCACAACAACCTTATGTCCGGTTACTGCTCCCATGGATTTCTTCTCCGGAATAAAGATATCACTGTCCAGCTTGCCATTATCCGGGATTACAAAACCGAAGTTCCGGTTCTTCTGATAGGTTCCAACCAATTGCTTTAACCCACGTTCCAGAATCCGTTCTACATGTGCTTCTGTTGATCTGCCCCGGTTGCCAGATGATACACGGATCAGCACCTTATCATTGTGGAATGCCCCCATCGTATACTTCTGAGGCACAAAGAAATCTTCCTTATATCCTTCTACACGGACAAATCCAAACCCACGCTGATTGCTGATAAATGTACCGACAAGCACACCTTTTCCAAGTTTCTGATACTTGCCTTTTGATGTCTTCTCAATCCTTCCTTCATCGACAAGTTCATTTAAAATCTCTAACAGATCATCTTTATCCCGTCCTCCGATCTGAAGCAGATAACACAGTTCTTTAAATTTTAACGGTCTGTAATCATCGTCATTGATCAGGGTATATATATTCTCTTTTCTTTCATTCTTTAATTCTTCTGTCATAAATACCTCTCCGTATATCTAAAAAGTGCTTACATATATGGATATATATGTAAGCACTGATAAATTCTGTATATGAACTAGAACAGTTTAGAATCAAGAAGCAATGCAATAAGTATAAAAAGAATACCAAGCACAGTTGTTATCTTTCTGAGAACTGCATCTTTTGAACTTCCTTTATTCTTGCTCCAGTATGAATTATCATAATTACCGCCGGTAATTGAACTTGTCAGACTGGCTGATTTACCTTCCTGTGACAGGACAATAATTGTTAATGCTATACATATAATTACATATACGACCATGATAATTGTCTTTACCATATTGCCACCTCCATTCCAAGTGTTCTGGTGTCAAATGCTCTTTTTCACCAACTTTGTCCATAATAACATAGTCATTTGAGATTCGCAACCACTTTTTTATGATTCTGTAAATCTGCTTTTCAGATCAAACCCATGATTCATAGGCCCGCTTCCATGTCCGAGATCCATACCATCTGCAAGTGCACCGGATATATAGTCTTTTGCGTTCTTTATTGCTTCATCGATCCTATACCCTTTTGCCAGATTTGACGCGATAGCACTTGATAGAGTGCATCCGGTTCCATGGGTATTCGGATTATCGATCCGTTTCCCATAATACCAGTTTACTTTTCCATCTGCATATAAGACATCATTTGCATCGTTGATGTTGTGGCCACCCTTACAGAGCACTGCACAGCCATACTCTTTCGATATCATTTCGGCCGCACGAACCATATCTTGTTCATCACGGATCATCATACCGGCCAATACCTCTGCTTCTGGGATATTCGGAGTAATGACCTCCGCGATCGGAAGCAGACATTCTTTTAAAGCTCCGATCGCATTTTCGTCGATCAGCCGGTGCCCGCTTGTTGACACCATAACGGTATCCACAACTACATGTTCTGCCTGATATTCCTTTAATTTGTCTGCGATCACACAGATCAGCTTCTCTGAAGCAACCATACCGATCTTAACCGCGTCCGGCCGGATATCCGTAAATACTGCATCAAGCTGTAAAGCGAGCATCTCCGGCGTTGTTTCCTGAATCCCTGTTACTCCCATTGTATTCTGCGCAGTTAATGCCGTGATCGCACTCATGGCATAACAGCCATTTGCCATAATGGTCTTTATATCTGCCTGGATTCCTGCACCGCCACCGGAATCGCTTCCGGCTATTGTAAGAACCGTGTTCATAGGATGAAAGAAAACCTCTTTCAATTTCTTCGTATCATCAACATACACTGTGCTGTATTTTTTCAACTCATTTACATGTTCCGCACTCGTAGTATCATAGATGCCGCACACTTTAAAACCTGCATCAAATGCTGTCTTTGCACCATGATAAGCGTCCTCAAATACCCATGTATCAGCAATGTCTGTCTGCATACACTCCGCTGCCTGAATATAGATATCCGGATGTTCTTTTCCGATTCCTACCTCGGAACAGGTCAGTATCTTCTTAAAGAAGTGATCCATATGATTATGCTTCAGTACGGCTTCGATATGAACCCTGTCTGTCGCGGTCGCTACTGTCATTGGGATCTGCCGCTCCTCTAAGGCTGATAAGAACTCTATGATCCCCGGTTTGGGTTCCGCTTCATTTCTGTAAAATGCACCAATGGTTTCATTGATCCCATCTATGATTTCCGGAACCGATTTTGATAATCCATAATTTTTCTTAAGGTATTCCGCAGATTCTGTAATCGTAAAAGTATACAGCTTTTTCTGGAGATGTGATTCTGCCTCGATACCCATTCCTGCCAGATATCGTTCTGCCGCATGCTCCCACATTTCCATGGAATCAATCAGTGTTCCGTCTATATCAAAGATCGCACCTTTTATCATCATTATTCTCCTAACATCTTCTTTGTCTGCTTTTTCAGATCTTCTGTCGCTGACTTAATATCTGCCTGACCAAAGATTGCACTGATAACTGCGATACCGCAGATACCGCTTCCGCTCAATTCCAGAACATTATCTCTGGTTATACCACCGATCGCAATAACCGGAATCTGTACATGCTCACAGATTGCTTTCAAAGTCTCAAAGCTGACTTCTGTTGCATCATCCTTGGAACCGGTTGGAAATACTGCTCCTACGCCCAGGTAATCTGCGCCATGCTTTTCAGCCAGTTCTGCCTGTTCCACTGTCTGTGCCGATACACCTATGATCTTATCATCACCAAGCACTTTTCTGACATCCAACGCTTCCATATCGGACTGTCCTACATGAACGCCATCTGCTCCGATCTTCTTTGCAAGCTCTACATTATCATTGATGACAAACGGAACCTTATATTCTCTGCATAATTTCTGTATTTCAAGTGCTTCTTTATAAAAACTTTCATCATCCAGATTTTTTTCACGAAGCTGGATAAAGGTTGCTCCACCCTTTAACGCTGCCTCTACCTGACTGATCAGGGGTGCTCCGTTTAACCAGTGTCTGTCTGTTACTGCATATAACAAAAGCTCCTCCGGGTTTGTATTAGTCTGCTTGCTCATATCCATGTCCACTCCTTATCTGATCTCATACTTCGCCATACTGCAAAGCTTATCTGCATCCATATTATAGATTGCGTCAATAATACGGTTTCTATAAGTAGAATTACCATCTGTCGGTTCCATATTCGCATATCCGACTTCTCCGGCAGTTCCCATCAGCATAACAGCTGTTGCTGCTGCTTCCAGTTTATTATCGGGATTCGCTGTCAGATAAGCTGTCATAAGACCGGACAACTGGCATCCGGTTCCTGTGATCTTCCCCATCTCCGGTCTTCCGTTTCGGATCACATAACAGCTATCCGCATCTGCTACCAGATCGATTGCTCCTGTAACAGCGATAATACATCCGAGTTTACCGGCAAGCTTTTTCACAAAAATAACTGCCTGATCGAGTGTTTCTTCTGTAACTGCATCAGCTACATCTGCATCCACGCCCTTTGTACTGCCGGAGCCAAATGCAAGCGTCTTGATCTCAGATATATTTCCACGGATCACATCAAATTTTATTTCATTTAAAAGCCTTAATGCTGTCTCTGTACGAAGTCTGCTGGCACCTGCTCCCACCGGATCAAGCAGCACGGCATGTCCCAGCTCATTTGCCTTTTTGCCGGCAGCAAACATGGATGGGATCGTATTCTTATTTAAGGTTCCAATATTAATATTTAAACCACCACAAATACTGGTGATATCTTCTACATCGTCAATATCATCTGCCATGATCGGACTTCCTCCGCATGCCAGAAGCACATTTGCAACATCATTTACTGTTACATAATTTGTAATATTATGCACCAGCGGAATTTTTTTCTTTACATTTTCAAAACATGTTTTTATCATTTTATCTACCTCCTGTAATAGCAAATTTACTATACTCAGTTTTTTTCTCTTTTTCAACTGTTTTATCCGAAAATGCTTTCTCTTATCTGAGTTTTCCATATGAATTTATCGACTTAATCTTTATAAATACAGATCTCAAATTGGCAAATTAAAATTCATAGTAAAAATGTTTTTTTCATAAAATACAGATGAACACATGAAATGGAGTTTTCCCTATGAAGCATCCTGTCTTATCTATCCGCTCATTCTGCTTATATCCGGCTTTCATCCTGCTGGTTATCGTCCTCTGCCTGAATTCTTCCTTTGTTTCCAAAAGTTTCGCAGAAGGTCTTGTACTGTGGTATAATCATCTGGTTCCCCTGTTACTTCCTTTTCTTCTGATCTCTGGCTTCTTCCTGTCTATGGTCGACTGGGAACATCCAAACCGGGCCGGCTGTCTGATCCTGTTATTCCTGTGCGGTCTGTTCTGCGGCTATCCGATAGGTGCAATTGCCATAGGCAGACTATACAAAAACCACATCGTATCAAAAAATTTTGCCCATGCCATTATGCCTCTCTGTAACAATATCAGCCCTATGTTTTTGATGGGATATGTCTGTAGCCAATATCTGAACGGACAGGTAAATACCATAACTGTACTGGCGGCCATCTATCTTCCACAGATCTGCTATGCTATCATATACTATCTGCTATCAGAAAATTTTTTTCATATTTCACTTTTTAAATCAACCCCCAAAACAGTTCACAGCTTTCCTGATGATACATCAAATCTCCAAACACCTCTCTCTGAAACTGCAGGCGCTCTGTCCGAATATGCCGCAGCACAGGATATCGGCAATACGCCATCTGTTATCGAAAACAGTATAACGACTATCACTGTCATAGGAATTTATGTTGCCATTTTTTCTGTTCTGTATGATCTTGTAATTACATGTGCTGAAAATATACCTGCTCTGCGCATTCTCGCCTGTTATCTGGAAATTACAAAAGGGCTGTCAGAACTATCTGTACACTCTCTTTCTTATATACAAAAAACAGCTCTGATCCTTTCTGTTACATCATTTGGCGGAGTATCCTCCCTGTTCCAATCCATGCATATCTTAAAAGGTACAAAACTGTCTTTCATATGTTATACATTCGGTAAATGTATCTGTGCTGTATTCAGTTATCTGATGATCCTGTTGCTTTTAAGCTAAACATCCGACATTTCTAGTCATCCAGGAAGTCATCGTCAAAATCATCATCTTCATCGTCTTCTTCATCATCGGAATACTCAGTCTTGCCATATACATTATAATTCTGATCTTCCTCTGCAGTTGCTTTCTCCGCTGGTGCTGCCTGTGGAGCTTCTTCAGGAGCTGCAGCCTGCTGCGCTGCTCCAGTCATGTTTGCAATATCTCCGTCAATCTCATTCATATTATTTGTTACGATATCAAGATTAGACTGTAAGGACTGAATGAGGTTCTCATAATTTGCCTTTTCAGCCTCCAATGTAGCATTAATATAATTATTAACCTCTGTCAGCTTATCCTTTGTATAATACATAGAACCAAGACGGATCTCATTTGCATCTGCATTCGCCTCATTCACGATCTGGTCAGCCTGACTTCTTGCCATATCCAGAATCTCATTTGCACGGATATTTGCAAGTTCAACGATCTGGCTCTGATCTACCAGTTTATTTGCCTCTGCAACAGATTCTGTGATAATGGAATCAGCTCTTGTTCTTGCATCTGCAAGGATTGCTTCTTTATTACGCATAATCTTCTTACAACGCTCAATCTCATTTGGAAGCTTTAACTTCAATTCGTTTAACATCTGCTCCAGATCATCCTTTGGAACAACGATCTTGCTGGATGATAACGGCTGATACTTACAATTATCTATAAAAATCTCAATCTCGGAAATCATTTCCTCAATGCCTTTTTTTGCCATGACTTACTTTCCTCCTAAAATGTTCTGTTATATTTTTCCTTTATACGATTGACAACTTCTACCGGAACAAACTGTGTAACATCTACACCATATCTTGCATACTCCTTCACGATACTGGAACTCAGATATGCATATTCAATACTGGTTGTCAAAAATACGGTGTCAATCTCCGGTGCAACTTTCCGGTTACTCTGTGCAATCTGCAATTCATATTCAAAATCTGTTACAGCTCTCAAACCTCTGATGATTGTTTTTACTCCATTCTTTCTGGCAAAATCAACCAACAGACCTCCAAAGCTCTCAACACGAACGTTCGGTATATCTGACACCACTTCAGACAACATATTAACACGTTCTTCTACAGAAAACAATGGAGTTTTTGAAGTATTGTTCAAAACGCCGATGATCACTTCGTCAAACATCTCTGCAGAGCGTTTGATTACATCCAGATGTCCCAATGTGACCGGGTCAAAACTTCCCGGATAAATTGCACTACCCATTTTATAGTATCTCCTGTATAAATGTATGTTTATTCGTCTTATACTTCTTCACACGGTCAATCTCAAATCCGATATCTGCTAAATAGTCATATTCTGTATCCAGATCTGACTCTACAATGATCCATGTATTTTTGTCGACGATATTTGATGACGCAAGGCGGTTCAGCACCTGTTTTTCCAATAATTTCCCATATGGCGGATCCATAAATATAATATCAAACACAAGCCCTGTCCGCTCCAGACTGTCAATTGCCGCAACGCAATCACCTGTAATAACCCTTGCCTTATCTTTTAATCGGGTAAATTCCAGATTATGGTTAATACAATCCACTGCTTTCCGATTCTGTTCTACAAGAACAGCCTGCTTTGCTCCACGGCTCAGTGCTTCGATCGCGATCGCACCGCTTCCGCTGAAAAGATCCAGAAATATACAATCCGGCAATTCTCTTGATATGATATTAAACAAAGTCTCTTTTATCCGATCTGTTGTCGGTCTGGTATCCATTGTGTCAATTGTTTCCAGTCGGAGACTTCTGGCAGTTCCTGCTATTACTCTCATAAATCATGATCTCCCGTAGGTTGTTAAAATCTTTTTTTATTGTATATATTTCATTCCTTTTGTCAATAGGAACTCTCAATTTTTTCCTTAATATACCGTCCACTGTCTGACAGATCATCATCCGTAAATCCGCTGGTCTTTGTACAGGAAGAATCAAATAATGATGAAGTCTCAGCTTTATTCGAGATATTCCATGCTGCATAGCTTAAGTTCTTATCATTGATCAGATCAAACCATGCATCGGACTGATCATAATCAATAGAACCATTTCCTGACGCATCACATAAGCCAAACTCTGATACAATAATCGGAAGCCCTGCATCAAGCACTGACTGAACTTTATTTCTCAGATCATCCTTATGTGTTGCCGCATAGAAATGAACAGCATACATCAGATTTGTCTGATCATTGATCGGATCTGCCGCTGCTGCATCCACATCCTGGCTCCAGGTTGGCGTTCCGACAATAATAATGGCATCCGGTGCATTTTTCCGTATGATCGGGATGATCGTTTCCGCATAGTCCTTTATAGAATCCCATGTTGTACCACCATTTGGTTCATTTGCGATCTCATAGATCACATTCCCATAAGAAGCATATTTCTTTGATATACGATCAAAAAAATCTTTTGCATCCTCTATATGCATATTGGGATCATTATCACTTAAGATATGCCAGTCAATAATTGCATACAGTCCCAGCTCTGTCGCTGCATCAACACCTTTTCCCAGCAGCTCCTCAATCTCTGATTTATTTCCACCGGAACAATATCCATAAGAATCCCCGGTATCTGTGTACATGGCAAAGCGTACCAGATTGATACCAAAGGAATCTTTAAAATACTGATAAGTATCCTTGTTTACAAAATCAGCAAACCATGTAAGTCCGTGTGTACTGACACCCTTTAACTGGAACTTGCTACCGAAAGCATCTACCAGATCCGTTCCTGATACCGCAAGTTTTCCATGCGTCTTATACGGATCATCTTCTTTTTTACCAGTTTTAGTATCTGTAACCTTATTGCTGCCGGACTGATCTTTTTTATTACCGTCACGGGATTGTCCGTCTGTCCTATTATTTTCAGTATTTGCATCAGCCTGATCTGCTGCACCGAAGGAATCTGCCACTTCTTTCCCTGCGATCAATAAAGTACAGTGAACAGGCTTCACATCAGATGCTGATAAATTATATCCAAAATCAATGCTGCCGCCAGCAGGGATCTCCTCATTATAGCTTTCTGCAGTTACATGAACCACCGATCCATCCGCTGTATACTTTCCATTCCAGAGCTGATCGATCGTTACTTTTCCTGAAAATTCCAGATCAACACTCCAATCCGTTACAGCTTTATCGGTCTTATTATAGATCGTAACCGTCTCTGTAGCGGCTGTCATTCCGTTATTTTCCCATGTACTTCCAACCGTTACTTCCGCATATAAAGTCTTCTTGTCATCTGCCGGCTGTCCGGTATCAGATGCAGTCTTTTCTTCCTTTTGATCAGCACCAGCTTCAGCCTCCTGATCCGCATCCTGCTCGGATGCCTCTATCATAGCTTCTGTTCCGGTGTTCTTCTGACCATCCGAATCATTGTTATTCCGGTTTTTTGCCACCAGTGTGACAGACAGCGCCACGACAGCTGCTGCAAGCACTATGATGACTCCCCACAACACAATCATCTTTTTCTTCTGGTTCATTTTCACACTTCTCCCTTTTTATTTTCCTTTTTTATTTATCTTTTTTATTCTGCCTTGATGCTTCTTTCATTTCCTGTATAACAAACCCGTCCACTGTCCTGTCTCCATACCGAATCTGTTCATAGATCGCAGAAACACCATCTACATTCCCATCCTCCGACTCTGATATCTCCTGCCTGATATCTTCACAGGTCAGCCGCCTGTTAAGTGTGATCACATTCTTATACCGAAGGATCGATCTCTTATAAATCCTTCTTGCCCGTTCTTCATCCGTCAGCCTGCGCAGAATATGTCTGTCCGTTACCCGTTCTTTATATTGATTTGGTTCTTCATTGACAAGTTCGGTCACATCATCCGCATAGCTTCTTGGTCTCAGAAGAAAATGGATCACCTGCATCAACATCCGTACCAGCAGGAAAAGCAGGAGCAAAACGACAAATACCTTTAATATCAATGTGAATACATCATATCCCTTTACGCTGTTCTGATAATATTCATTTATAGTATCCTGATAATCGAGACTGGTCGCTGCCGGACCGCCCTTCGTAAGCAGTGTCAATACAAATACCCATATGACCATGATTGCACCAAATACTGTCTGAACCACTTTCGCAAATGCATGTGCAAGCACATTTACAAGCCCGGAGAGGTCAAGGAAACGACATGCTCCCATCAATAGCAGTACGATTCCTGACAGGAATAATACAACCCTGCCATTTATAAATGCGATATCACGGATGGATTGCTCCGACACTTCTGTTGTCTGTGAGATATAGCGTTTTAACCCCTGTACATACCGGATCATCAGATATATAGCCATAAGTAATGCAACTGCAATATAAGACAGATTCGACAAAACAGGAAGCTTCATACCGATACTTGCAAAATAAATAATGATTCCTGCTAAGATCGATGGCCACGGTTCGCTCATATTTGTAAGTCTGGAACCCCTCTTTGCATAAGCAACCGCACATGGCAGCAGATACCCGATATTATAGATTCCTGTAACCGCCCGAATCCATACTGCGCCCGGCAAGATAACTAAAAGTCCTGCAAGCACCAGATGTCCGGCAGTAAGTAATACATGATTCGGTGCAAAATCCCTGATCAGATAGGAAAGCAGAAATACTCCAGCAATCCAGAACGCATACATGAGCCGTGGATCTTGTCTCATAAATATCATACAGAACGCATACATGAACAATTCTGCCGCTGCCACCTCATAAAGGTATCGCAAGCCTCTCTCTGCCCAGTATATCTTATGTGTCATTTAACTCTACCTCCATTCCATGAAGATAAGGTCTGATATCATCGCATCCCTGTATATCCAGGTACGGAACGACCATATAGATATTTTTTCCCTTTTCAACCATATGGTCAATTTCATTTAGCAAATTCTCTTTATGATATGCAGATATGATCAAATATGTAGTATCACTGTCCATATCTGACATTTCTTGTCTCATCATATCAAGGAATGCATCAATCCCCGCATTTTCCGTTATCCGTGCCAGATATTTATCAACCGTAAAACGATGTTCTCCGGACGAACCGAAATCCACCCATTCCATCTCACCGGACAACAGATCATATCCATTTGCCCGTATCATGACAGGAATCCGATTATCCAGAAAGTAAGATGCCGCCGTAGATGCTATGCTGATACACATTTCCTGTATATAATGGACTCTTATCATCGTATTCGGCTCCAGACAGACAAGTATCTTGACCCTCTGTTCTGCCGTGTGCTCATATACATTAACCATCAGATCGTCACATCTGGCTGTTGCCTTCCAGTTAATACTCTTTCTCGGATCTCCCACACAGTAAGCCCGCAGCCCGGAAAATGCAAACGGATCCGGGAAAAGACTTTTTTTTGAGGCCAGATCCCCCATCATACCATCTAAAACTGCATCAAGCTGTATATTAGAAAGCTTTTCAGGAAATACATACAGATATGCATGATTTTCTACAGACAGGGCAAATGTCTTCGACATCAGGAAATCCTTTGCCATCAATTTTACAGCACTGATGAAAAATAATCCCCGTTCCTTTGCCATAAATGAAAGCTTTCTGACCACCTTTTGGTTCCCCATAATAGAAAATGGATCGTTCCTGTGATAAAAATCTGTAACAACCGCATTCTCATTTTCCTGAAACTGCAAAGATCTTGCTGTGGAAAACTTCACATGTAAGGTTGTAAGCGGAAGCTTCTTTCGATTTATAATTGTCTCTGTTATTCCTGATTCATCACCGATCTCCAGATATTTATCATCAAAATCCAGATTAAGAGAAAGCCCCTGATCCCAATATTTGCGGTAAATAACTGCCTGTCCCAGATAAATCACCAGAAAGCACAATACTGCTACCAGTATCTCCATATTATTTCTCCCAATCTTCAATCGGAACAGTGATCTGATCAACCAGTTCCCTGATCACTGCCTTTTCCTTTTTCTCATCCATGTGTCCTGTCATGATCACACGATGTGCAAGGACATATGGCGCCATATATCGGACATCATCCGGGCGGACAAAGGTTCTTCCATCCATAGCAGCATATGCCTGTGACAGACGAAGAAGTCCTACCGTACCTCTGGAGCTAGCACCGACCTGTATCCGGCTGTTATTTCTGGTAGCAAGGATCATATCTGCAATATATTCCTTTACACACGGATGAACAAAAACTTTTCTGACTGCTTCCTGCATCATCTTTATATGATCCGTATCGCAGACTGTCTGAAGTGTGTCAAATGGATTCGCAGACATAAACCGATCCATGATCGATACCTCTGTAGCCTTTGTATTATCCCCCATGGAGATCTTTACAAGAAAACGGTCAAGCTGAGCTTCCGGAAGCGGGTATGTACCGGTCGTCTCGATCGGATTCTCTGTCGCAATAACAAAAAACGGTGCAGCAAGTACATGGCTTTCTCCATCGATCGTTACCTGCTGTTCTTCCATTGCTTCAAGCAGACTTGACTGTGTTCTCGGTGTTGCTCGGTTGATCTCATCTGCAAGCAGAATATTTGCAAATACAGGTCCCTTCACCAATACAAAATCTTCTGATTTACGATTATAGATACTTAAGCCTGTAATATCGGACGGCATAAGATCCGGTGTAAACTGGATTCTCTTAAACTGTCCTCCGATCGTCTTTGCAAATGACTTTGCCAGAAGAGTCTTTCCTGTACCCGGTCTGTCCTCCACCAGCACATGACCTCCCGCAAAAAGTGCCGAGAGAATCACCCGTATCTCTTCTTCCCTGCCGATCAGTACCTTTGATATATTCTCACAGATCTTATCTGCCTGTTCTTTTACTTCTGTTATCTCCATCGTTTCATACTCCTACTATAATATCGGTTTCCCATACATCTCATTTCTTGCTGCAACGCTTCGGTCAAATTCTGTCTGTATCTGACTGCCATACTTCTCATAAACATCCGATGCCGCCTTTAACATGTCGGCATGTTTATAGATATCACCCATCTTAAAGAGTACATCTCCACTCTGACGGATGCCAAAGAAATCTCCCGGTCCTCTCCTTTTCAGATCTTCGCCTGCGATATAAAATCCATCATTTGAATCTGCCAGTACATTTAACCGTTCCATTACTTCTTTATTTTTCTTTCCACTGATAAAGATACAATAAGACTGTAAATTTCCACGTCCGACACGACCCCGGAGCTGATGTAACGCCGCCAGTCCGAACCGTTCTGCATTTTCTACCATCATAACCGTGGCATTCGGATTGTTGATTCCTACCTCGATAACTGTTGTAGATACCAGTACATCAATCTTTCTATCATAAAAATCAGTCAGAATCCGGTTCTTTTCATCCCCTGTCATCTTTCCATGCAGATAGGCTACATGTATGCTGCTGTCAAGCTTCTGTGACAGTTCTTCCGAATACTCAACTACATTTGCCATATCATCTAAAGCTTCACTTTCCTCTACCATCGGACAGACCACATAGACCTGATGTCCTTTCTTAATCTCCGCCTGGATAAACGCCTGTGCTTTCGGGCGGTAGCTCTCATCCACAACACAGTTTTTGATTGGAATACGGCCTGCCGGCAGTTCATTGATGACTGAAATATCCAGATCTCCATACATTATGATCGCGAGCGTTCTTGGTATCGGTGTTGCACTCATAACAAGAACATGCGGTGATCCGCCCTTTAACGACAGTTTTTCTCTCTGCCTTACACCAAAACGGTGCTGTTCATCCGTCACAACAAGTGCCAGATTGTCATATTCTACCCTGTCCTGTATCAAGGCATGCGTTCCAACGATCACATCCGCACGATGTTCTGCGATCTCCTGATATGTTTCTCTCTTCTCCTTTGCTGTCATCGAGCCTGTTAACAGCACCACATGGATTCCATATGGTTCAAATAAGCCGGTCAGCTCTTTAAAATGCTGATTTGCAAGCACCTCAGTAGGAGCCATGATAACCCCCTGATAATCCTGCACCGCACAGGCAAACAGCGCGATTGCTGCAACGATCGTCTTACCGGAGCCAACATCCCCCTGCACCAGACGGTTCATCACATGCTCTGAATCCATATCTGTCATGATATCCCGAACCGCATCCATCTGCGCCCCTGTCAGACGATACGGAAGACTCTCTATAAATTCAGTCACCTGCTCTGTAAATGGTATCTTCGCCTGATTATATTTAACTGTATCATGCTCTTTCAAGCTGTGCATATTCGCTATAAATTCATAAAATTCATCAAAAGCAACCCGTTTGATCGCGGCTCTTAAGTGGTCCTCCGTATCCGGAAAATGAATATAAGTCACAGCCTCATTTGCCCGCAGCAGATCATATTCATCCAAAATGTTCTCCGGTATATAATCCGAAAGTGTCTGAATCAGTGGAAGCGTACCCTTTACCGCTTTCTGGATCGTTTTACTCGTAATACCCGTTGTGCAGCCATATACCGGCTGCCATTCTTTTAAGATCTCCTGATATTTGGACACTGTATAGTATTCCGGCTGGCTCATCGTATACATGCCATTCTTGTATTTTACTTCACCGACAAAGATATAACGATCTCCAATATGAAAATAATTACGCAGAAAAGGACAATTAAACCATGTCAGTTTAATTGTCCCGGTATAATCTTTGGCATAAGCGGTCGCAATCGAGAATCCGCGAATCTTCTTCACCTCCACCCGACTGTTCATTGTCACACTTACTGCCTGACGCTCATCTGCCTGTATATCCTGAATATCAACAGGGTTCATATATGTAATATACGTTCTTGGATAATAATGGATAAGGTCACTCACTGTAGAGATACCAAGCTTTGCCAGATTACCGGCTGTTTTTTCTCCTATCCCCTTAATGCAAGTTACCTTATCCTTTAATTCCATGTAGTTTCTCTCCCTTTATTCTACAGAAACAATGTAATAATAAATCGGCTGACCACCATAATAACTCTGTACATCGCAGTCCGGGAAGCTTTCTTCCACTCTTGCGGCGAAAGCCTCTGCATCCTCCTTCTTTACATCTGCTCCGTAATAAATACTGATCAATTCACTGTCTTCATCTACTGCATCTTTGATCAGATCAAATGTAACATCTGAAATATCACTGCCAACCGACACCAATCCCTTATCACCGATACCCATAATGTCGCCCTCATGGATTTCTTTTCCATCAATGGATGTATCTCTGACAGCATAGGTTACCTGTCCGCTCTTTACATTTGAGACAGCCTCTAACATATTGTTTTTATTGTCTTCTAATGCCATTGTACTGTCAAATGCAATCATGGCACTGATACCCTGTGGTGCATTTGCCGTTGCAAGAACAATAACATTCTTATCTTCGCATAAGCCGGCTGCCTGATTGGCTGCAAGAACAACATTTTTATTATTTGGGAATACAAATATATTCTCAGCATTGACCTTCTCAATCGCATTCAGCATATCCTCGGTACTTGGGTTCATGGTCTGACCACCTTCGATCACATAATCAACTCCAAGTTCCATAAAGAATTCCTTTAATCCATCACCCATAGATACAGCGATAAATCCATACTGTTTCTTTGGCTGCCGTTTTTCTTTCTTTGCCTGTCTCTCAGCTTCCTGTCTGGCTGCTTCTTCCCGTTCTGCCTGTTTGATAACCTTCTCATGATGTTCCAGTCTCATATTATCAACTTTCATATTTGACAGATAGCCAAGGGTAAGACCTTTTTCAAATGCCTGCCCCGGATGATTGGTATGAACATGTATCTTGACGATCTCTTCATCTGATACACAAACAATGGAGTCACCGATTGACTCTAAAAATTGTTTCAGATCTTCTTCCTCTTTCATACCATACTGTTTTTCCAGATTAATAATAAATTCTGTACAATATCCAAACTTGATATCAGCTGACAGATCTTCTGAATACTTTGGATTGTCAACGCCGGAAGCTCCTGCTCCTGCAGGCTTCGTATCTTCAATTACAACACGTCCAAGGACACAATCAACTGCACCCTTTAAGACTTCCATCAGACCCTGTCCACCGGAATCCACAACACCTGCTTCTTTTAATACCGGAAGTAGTTCCGGTGTAGAAGCAAGCACTTCATCTCCATGCTTAATGATGGTTTCACAGAATTCCTCTAATGTAATATCTGTACCTGCACATTCTCTTGCCTTGGTAGCAATACCTCTTGCAACTGTAAGGATCGTTCCTTCCTTTGGTTTCATAACAGCCTTATATGCTGTCTCAACCGCCTTCTGAAATGCATCTGCAAGCTCTGTTACTCCAATCTCTGTTTTATCCCCGATCTTCTTGCTGAAGCCACGAAGAAGCTGGGAAAGGATTACGCCTGAATTACCTCTGGCTCCACGAAGGGAACCGTTTGACATTGCCTTTGCAATATCACTCATGGTCTCCTTGCAGGATTCAACTTCCCTTTTTGCAGACATGATCGTCATTGTCATATTTGTTCCGGTATCTCCGTCCGGTACAGGGAACACATTCAGCTCATTAATATAATCTTTTTTGTTATCAAGGTTATTCGCACCAGCTATAAATGCTTTCTTCAGTGCAAGTGCATCAATCGTATTTTTCACTTTTACAGTTCCTCCGTCTAATCCAGAATCTTTACATCTTCAACAAATACATTTACCTGACTGACCTTCAGAGATGTAAAATCTTCTACTTTATATTTAACAGACTGCATCAGATTATCTGTTACAGCCTTGATGCTGACACCATATGCCACAACGATATGAAGTTCAACTACAATATCTCCATTCTCATCAAACTTAACATGAATTCCCTGTGTGATATTGTTTCCTTTTAACTGCTTCACAATGCCGTCTTTCACGCTGACAATTCCCATGCCTACGATACCAAAGCAATCAAGCGCTGTCATGCCTGCTACCTGTGCAACCACATTTTCATCCAGACTGACGGTTCCATTATCATTATTTATATATTCGTTCATAGAAAACCTCCCATGCTTTTGTCCTGTTATATGATGATCCGAAGTTCATTCCCTTATGGAGCTAAAAAAAGGCAGACCTGTCTCACCATAATCATAAACATATACTACTATTATAACAGAGAATATGCAAATTTCAAGACAACCCTGTATTGTCTATTCTTTTAAAAAAAAATTAAAAATATGCTTGCATATAATAAAATTATCTGATATAGTAACATTTGTTGTGAACTTATGAGAGGATAAGTTTAATAAAAATAAGGAGGTGCTATCATGGCAAAATGTTCAGTTTGTAATAAAGGTGCTCATTTCGGTATCAAAGTGAGCCATTCACATAGAAGAGCAAATAAGATGTGGAAATCAAATGTTAAGTCTGTTAAGGCTATCGTAGATGGTTCTCCAAAGAAGATTTATGTTTGTACTTCATGTTTAAAATCTGGAAAGGTTGAGCGTGCATAGTTCACCTCGTGTTCTTTCTAAAAAGACTGCTATTATTTTTATGGCAGTCTTTTTTATTTCTATTTGGAATAGTCAAAGTATTCCTATAACAAATTCTCAAAATCTCTTTTGCCATAAACCGTCAGTCCGATCTTTGACTTCTAGCATCTGCAAAATAATATATATGCCATTAAAAAAAAGATCACAATAATCAAAAATTCCAGAAAACCTTCTACCAGATAGCTGAATATCATTCCGATCGCAACGAAAAAAAGGGCAAATCCAACTACTCGTTTCAAACACCATCACCGCCTGAAAAAAAGACTTCACATACCACTATAAGATATGCGAAGTCCTGTTCTTTTATGTCTGTTTATTCTTCTGAAGGTTTTGATGCTTCTTCTACCGCCTGTTCTATCTGTTCTTCTTCCTCTGTCTTTTCTTTCTTGAAGAATCCGGTGATCCGGTCAACAATCTCAGGTGTCATATCAATTATCTTGCTGACAGCATCCTGATTTTTAATATTAACAAGTCTTGTCTTACCATTTGAGATAACCAGAACCGCAGCCGGGCTGAGCTTTGCTCCGATACCGCCGGCAGCATTATTCCCGGTCTGCTTGTTAAATGCACCGGCAGCCATGCCAAAATTCACATCAAGCAGCGGAATAATAATTGTATCTCCTACTTTGATCGGATCTCCTACTACAGATTTGGATGAAACAAAGCCATCCATTCCATGAAACAAAGTGCTGATCGTTCCATCAATATTTGTATTTGCCATTACTTATTTCCTCCCGAAATCTTTTTTAAATATACCATAGATCTTTTCACGTATTTATTAAAATATACCTTGCAGCAATAATATAATATATTATAAACCCTGATCCTCCCTTTTATGAAAATATCCCCTTCCAATATCTTCTGGGAAAAATCCGGTGTTATGTCTATTTTATTATAATATAACGGTAAAATCAAACTCAGATATCCAAGCTGTTTTCCGGTAGACGCCGGATCTCCTGAACCATATGTTACCTGACCTTTGATCTTTGTCGGATTCAGATGCTTTAACAACAACACCACATTTTGTTTCAATACCTGAAATGCCTGCTTCGTTGTGCCCGCCCGGACAAATTTCTTATACTGCTCCGTCTTATCTTTCATACGGTGCAGCTTTCTTATAACTGCCTCGATCTTGTCCTTTACAGCAAGAACAAAGCGATCGAACTTCTTACCGATACGGGTAAATATAGTCTCCGGACTTTTTTCAAATTCTGAATGATTCTCAGCAAATTCCCGGTTAGCATCTCTGTCTTCTCTGTCGGAATCTGTATCCTGTATTATCTGCATAGATGAACCATTCTGCTGATCGTCCTCATTTATTATGATATCCTGATTGGATTCATCATCTTCAGATTCCTGTCGGATCTTCTCATGCTTCTTGCCTGTTCCTGCTTTTGATGCTTCTGCCTTTTCCGGTTTTCTGGCTTCCGCCTTCTTCTGCTTTTCCAGTTTCTTTGCCTTTCTGGCTTCCGCCTGTTTGCGCTTTTCCTGTTTCTTTGCTTCTCTGGCTTCTGCTTTTTCCCGCATACGGGATTCTGTTTCATTCTCTGTGGCTCCCGCCTCTGTATCTGTTTCTTTCTGACCTTCTTCTGAAAATCCATCTTCATTGGAAACCAGTGTGCCACCGAATGACCGCAGCCAATATATAAAGCCGTTTTCATCATAATTTGCTTTGAAGCAGAATACAAATCCCAGCCACGAGGCTTTTAATTTGCATATGAAATTGTCATGTTTTTCTGCATAGAACTGATACCGGACAGGAACAAATAACAGTAAAAGCAACAGTACAAGTACAAGTCCTATCAGGATCAATACCGTAAACAGAAGAATCTTTAATATCAATAAGAAAATATGTAACATATGCTCCCCTTATATCACCGCACTGTCATGTCATATAAAAAATAGTCCTTACAATCGAACATTCCGGTCGTACTATATACATCCCGTATAATATCCCTTATAAGAAGAAATGCCCCCATCTTCGTCATTGACATTCCAACGATAAAGATATCATCCATCCGCTTCTTATAGTATGGCTGCAAGAATTCATTTGCCTCATAAACCTCTAACAGCCCGTCCTCAAATAATGGAAGTGTTATGACATAAACATCCGCACAGGGCTTTCGCTTTTTTATTCTTTTTATCAGCCGGGATGCCGTCTTATCCGGCATGACTCCGGTATAAAGATGTTTTGCTACTGTCATTTCTTCACTCCCCTGATCTGTCAGACATCTCTCTAATCTTCCATAATTCCCTGAATGATCACATAACATGCAAGAACCTCGCTGCGGTTTGAACAGCGAACCAGTGCATTATCAATATAATCTTTGATCTCCTGCTGTGTATTAAAGAACACGGGAATGGTTGAAAGGATTTTCGCCATAACCGCACGGTTTACTGCCTGTGAATTTCCGGCAAATACCTCTCCAAATTCTTCTATCAGTTTATCCTTTTTCGCAATAATATATTCAGAATCCGCAAGTGCTCCTGTCTCGATCTTCACGTTGTCGATATCTACAAACATACTGCCTGACAACAATTTCTCCAATGTGTCAATACGATGATAAGCATCCTCCAATCCAAGGCGGATAATATCCGGCTGGTTCGAAGATACAATATCATAGATCGGAGCTTCAAGCACCATACGGTGTTCTCCTGCTTCTTCCTGCGCACCTTCATTTGCAACCAGCATATCATATGCATCTGTCGGAAATTCATCTTCATTCTCCATAGATTCATAGATACGTCTGATGACCGAGAGTGCACGCATACATGATTCTGATACTCCGGACTTACATTCAGCCGCGAGCATCATACTGTACAGATCATTTACCAATTCGATCAGCATCATATAATCGGATACAACGTCATTGATAAAACCTGCACTTTTATCCAGAACAGTTGACAGATTCCGATATCCGTCGAAATCCAGATGTGCATAATCTCCCGCTTTAATGATCTCATACGCTTCATGCAGGGAAGAATATTCTGTCTCGAATTTCTCCGGAAGCTGCAATAAAGCGGTTTCTTCTACTGTCTCTATAAAATCATCCAGTGAACTGATCTCGCAGCCATTATAGATCGATAAGGTCTGTCCGATAATATCGTAAAATCTTGCTTTTGTCATACGAAGCGGAAGCTGTCCTACGATCTGCTGGATCTTTGCATTTACCGCTACCTTATCCTTATCTGCAAAAATGAAGTTAAAAACTTCGGCACTGAACTGTTCAGCATCGAACTCCTCAAACATCTTCTCCAGTTCTTCATCCACGTTTTCCTCGAATCCATATTCTTTTCGGTTCAGGATATATTCGTACAGTTCAAATGCATCTGTATATGCAGTAAGCACTTTCATCTTCTCTGTGATCTTATTTCTTATTCCGGAGATAAGTGCAAGATCTTTGTCATCCAACTGATCTGCATCTCCTGCCAAATAAGTTCCAACCAGCTTGTTGATACCCATAACGCACTCATAGATATAAGGATCTTCTGCAAAATCCTTGTCCGCCATCAACTCACGGATCACAACATAGTTTAATGCAAACTTCTGACAGGCATACTCGAAATCTGCCGTCATGACTGCATCTGCAAATTTTGCAAGGTTCTCATCCATATTATTCTTACGGGTTATCTCTGTGATCAGTTTTTTATCTTCATTATACATAACTATCTATTTATCCTCTCATCCTTAATAAAATCCATATCTTATTATTTATGCTCATGCGTAAACAAATGATCCTGGCAGTATTCCTTATTGCCCGTACATCTGGAACAATAACGGAACTGCATGTCCGGAGCATCCTTGTCTGTGATTCCACATACATAACATTTATGTGTTACATGCTCCGAATTGTTTACACGCACCTGTTTCGCGTAATTTCTCCTTCTCTTGATCTGCTTTGGAGAAAGCCGTCTGAAATCCTTTGTGCTGAAATAGAAAATCACAAAATTCAAAAGTGACATCATGATATTGACACGTCCCATCAGATTTGAATTTATAAAATAATATCCAATAAACACCAGATATAACACAGATAACCATTTCATCTTAACCGGAATGATCATCGCATATAACACTTGCATATCCGGATAACATACCGAAACTGCCAGAAACATGGACAGACAGATATAATAACTGGATACGATGTATATGTGAGAATCCCATGACATCGGAATATGAAATACATACTGGCAAAGTATATATGCGATCATAGTTCCTGCCATCGTAAGAAACATACCACCAAATATATAAAGGTTGTACAAGAATGTACCGATTGACCGCTCTAACAGATTACCGATACTGTAATAAAAGAACAGCATGATGATCGTAAAGATGCTGACACTTAATTCCGGCGGAGTAATGACCCATGTTATCAGTCTCCATACCTCTCCATGCATTACAAATGCAGGCATCAGTATCAGCTTTGTTAAAATCTGTGGTGCAAACATCAGAAGCAAATAGCCAATGACATATCCAATGATCAGATACAGGGTCAGATTCTTGATCGCGTACCGACCGAACTTTCTTTCAAGCTTGTTTATCATCTTCATGAAAGGATCTCCTTTTATTTTTCATTCATAATTTATTTTTGGATATTAACAGACTTGCTATTTCTTATATACAATATCCAACTTCTGAGGGAAGCAGCCATATTCCCAAACATATAAGAATATGGCTGATACGATCCCAGTATTATCAAATTATATAATAGAACGAAAAACTTTACAACATCACAATCATGAAGAATTTCTAACTTTTATATATCTTCTTTGATCACAAGCTCCATGCCGGCAGGCAGAGTAACCTGATTCAGCCCCTTATTATTCTCAAACAATTCTTTTGGTCCGACGCCAAAATACATAAATACATCCTCAAATGTATCCCCTTCTTTTACTGTATAATTGGCAATTCCTGTATCCGGTTCTTCCGACTCCACCGGAATACAGATTTCTTCTCCTACCTGCATATTATAGACATTTACATATGGATTTGCTGTTATGATATCGCAGAGATTACATTTATACTGCTTTGACAGCTTATACAATGTATCTCCTTTTTCTACTACATGGATCATGCCATTACACTGATCAAAATTCTCCATTTTGCACCTTTAAGTCTTTTTTACCAGTATATTCCGTTTATGTAAAAAGTTCCCTTTCTTCTTATTAGAATGCAGTTTTTTCTTTACCGCTTTCTAAAATAAAAATGAAATAATAAAAAATCAAGGGAAATCAATCCTAAAATAAGTATTAAGTTCGTCAGAAAAGGGAAAAAATCATTGTTTTTTGCCAGACGTTCCTCTATAATATATTCGGTTCAATAAAGAGAAAATTTTGCAAAAAGATTAGGATGGTTTTTATGTACAAGTTAGGAATTGACATCGGTTCTACAACTGTAAAGGTTGTCGTTCTCGATGATTCACACAAGATTTTATTTTCTGATTACAGAAGACACTACGCAAATATCAAAGAGACATTACAGGCTCTTATAAATGATGCAAAAGCCAAGCTTGGAGATGTAGAAGTTACTCCTGCGATCACCGGTTCCGGCGGTCTTGCACTGGCAGAGGTTATCGGTGTTCCATTTACCCAGGAGGTAGTCTGCGTTTCCGAAGCATTACAGGACTATGCTCCACAGACAGATGTTGCGATCGAACTTGGTGGTGAAGATGCCAAGATCATATATTTTACAAATGGAATCGAACAGCGTATGAATGGTGTATGTGCCGGTGGCACCGGTTCTTTCATCGACCAGATGGCGACTCTCCTTCAGACAGATGCCAGTGGTCTGAACAAATATGCAAAAGACTATGATACGATCTACCCGATTGCTGCCCGCTGTGGTGTATTTGCCAAGACAGATATCCAGCCTCTGATCAATGAAGGTGCAACCAAGCCAAATCTGGCTGCTTCCATCTTCCAGGCTGTTGTCAACCAGACAATTTCCGGTCTTGCATGTGGTAAACCGATCAAAGGAAATGTTGCGTTCTTAGGTGGTCCGCTTCATTTTCTCCCGGAACTGAAAAATGCATTTATCCGTACTCTGAATCTGACCGGGGATGCGATCATCGATCCGGATCATTCTCATCTTTTTGCTGCAACAGGTGCTGCCCTGAATTCCAAACCGGAAGTATCAAGAACTCTCGGTGAACTTAGTCACTCCTTAGACGGCGAGTTACATATGGCTGAAAATGTACTTCGTCTTCCACCATTATTTAAAGACAAAGCTGACTACGAAGCATTCAAGGCAGAACACAATAAATATAAAGTAAAACGTGGTGATCTTGCTACATACAAAGGAAACTGTTTTATCGGTGTTGATGCCGGCTCTACAACCACCAAGGTTGCTCTTGTTGGTTCAAACGGTGAATTATTATACGACTTCTACAGTAGCAATAACGGAAGTCCGTTAAATACAACGATCAAAGCAATCAAGGATATCTATTCCAAACTGCCGGAGGGTGCTGTCATTGCAGGTTCCTGCTCCACCGGATATGGTGAAGCTCTGATCAAGCAGGCACTTTCTCTTGATTTTGGTGAAGTAGAAACCATCGCCCATTATACCGCAGCAGCATTCTTTGATCCTGAAGTTGACTGTATCCTTGATATCGGTGGTCAGGATATGAAATGTATCAAGATCAAGAACAAAGTCGTAGATAATGTCATGTTAAATGAAGCATGTTCATCCGGCTGTGGTTCTTTCATTGAAACATTTGCCAAATCCTTAAATTATGATATTGCTGATTTTGCAAAGATCGCTACAACTGCCAAGACTCCTATCGACCTTGGTTCCAGATGTACGGTATTCATGAACTCAAAAGTAAAACAGGCACAGAAGGAAGGTGCATCCGTAGCTGATATCTCAGCCGGTCTTGCATATTCCGTTATTAAGAATGCGCTGTTAAAGGTTATCAAGCTGACTGATCCAAAGGATCTCGGTAAGAACATCGTCGTACAGGGTGGTACTTTCTACAACGATGCTGTCTTAAAAAGCTTCGAGGTGATCTCCGGCAGAACTGCCATCCGTCCTGATATCTCCGGTATCATGGGTGCTTTCGGTGCTGCTCTTATCGCCATGAATAAATATAAAGAAGGCTTCAAGACATCCATGCTGTCAATCGATGAGATCAGCAAGCTGACTTATACGACTAACATGACCAGATGTAAGGGCTGTACCAACAACTGTCTGCTGACGATCAACCATTTCTCAAATGGTAAGAACTTCATTACCGGAAACCGTTGCGAAAAGGGTGTTGGTCTTAAGAAGAATGCAGATAACATCCCGAATCTGTTCGAATACAAATTAAACAGGATCTTCGACTATACCCCACTTACCCCGGATATGGCAAAACGTGGTGTGATCGGTATCCCTCGTGTCCTGAATATGTATGAAAATTATCCATTCTGGTTTACTTTCCTGACAAAGCTTGGATTCTCGGTTGTACTTTCTCCAAAGTCATCCAGAGATATCTATAGTCTTGGTATCGAATCGATTCCAAGTGAATCAGAATGTTATCCGGCTAAGATATCACACGGACATGTTATGTGGCTGTTAAAGAACGGTATTACATCCATTTTCTACCCTTGTGTTCCATACGAAATGAATGAAACACCTGAAGCAAATAACCACTACAACTGCCCGATCGTTACATCCTATGCCGAAAATATCAAAAATAACATGGAAGAATTAAAGGATGACAAGATCACCTTTATCCGTCCTTTCGTTGCACTGGATAATGAACAGGCACTTGTCGATCGTATGTATCGTGAAATGAAGAAATACTACGATGTCACGACCGATGAGATCGCATCTGCTATCCGTGCTGCATATGAAGAAGCAGAAAAGGTAAAGACCGATATCCGTGAAAAAGGTGAAGAAACCCTTCGATATATCGATGAACATGACATCCTTGGTATCGTCCTTGCAGGTCGTCCATACCATATCGACCCGGAGATCAACCACGGTCTTCCGGAACTGATCAACTCTTATAAGATCGCTGTTCTGACAGAAGATTCTGTTGCACATCTGGGACAGGTAGATCGTCCGCTTATCGTATCTGACCAGTGGATGTACCACTCCAGATTATATAAGGCAGCAAACTATGTTAAGACCTGTGACAATCTGGAACTGATCCAGTTGAACTCCTTCGGCTGTGGTCTGGATGCTGTAACGACTGACTGTGTAAATGATATCCTGACCAAATCAGGAAAGATCTATACCGTTTTGAAGATCGATGAAGTAAGCAATCTTGGTGCTGCCAGAATCCGTATCCGT
>ERZ808240.1547-NODE-1547-length-28020-cov-5.609190_pt1 | contig 28020 bp, 24 predicted proteins | sample MGYA00521084_ERZ808240 | MGnify/ENA primary metagenome ERZ808240 (study PRJEB31516, sample SAMN03275571) | gut metagenome | biome: mammalia-associated habitat; material: feces | host: Papio cynocephalus | place: Kenya | collected 2012-08-06 ... | reverse complement strand
TTCGAGATTCTCTCCACGCTGCTTGAGAGCTATCACGGCAAGAACACGAAGTGGCAGGAGGCGCCGGGCAGCTACAACGGCATCCCGGGTTATCGCGAGCCGGTGGAAAGCCCGTTCAGCGCGCCGGAGCTGTACAAGGAGTATCCGATTATCCTTACGTCGGGCCGCCGCAACCCGCTGTACTTCCACAACGAAGGTCGCCAGCAGCCGTGGCTGCGCGAGCTTACGCCGTGCCCGAGCTTCCAGATTCATCCCGATACGGCAGCTGAGCTGGGCATTGAGCAGGGAGATTGGTGCTGGATCGAAAGCAAGCGCGGCAAGATCCGCGAGTGCGCCGACCTGTTCTACGGCATCCGCCCCGGCACCATCGAGTGCGACCACCAGTGGTGGTACCCCGAGCTTTCGGCGCCGAAGCATGGCTGGGATTTGTCGAACGTCAACGTGCTGGTGAACATGGACCACGAAAGCCAAGACCCCATTTGCGGTACGTGCAATTGCCGCGCCTACCTGGTGAAAGTGTACAAGGCAACACCCGAGAACAGCCCGTTTGGCAACCCGTGCCCGTGCGACGACGACGGCACCGAGATTATCCATACCGCAACCGATCCTCGTTTGAAGGAATGGCTGCCCACCTACGAGTACGAAGTCGTGTAGTTGAAAGGAAGGAGCGGTTATGACTCGATATACGATCGTTACCGATTTGAATCGGTGCGTCTCCTGCCTGAACTGCATGGTTGCGTGCAAAGAGGCCAACGACGTGCCCATCGGCAACTTCTGGATCAAGGTTTTGCGCGTAGGGCCCAACCCCAAGTACGAAGGCGCGGAATATCCCGATGTGGAAATGTACTATCTGCCGGTTTCGTGCCAGCATTGCGAGAATCCCAGCTGCGTTGAGGTGTGCCCCACCGGTGCCAGCCACAAGACGGAAAACGGCACTATTCAGGTGGACAAGGACAAGTGCATCGGTTGTCAGTTCTGCGTGATGGCCTGCCCCTATGGCGTGCGCTACTTAAACGAGGAGCAGGGCGTGGTGGAGAAATGCACGCGCTGCTACCAGAAGAAGCAGGAAGGCGAGCTGCCTGCGTGCGTGGTCAGCTGCGGCGGTCGTGCACGCTGGTTCGGCGACATGGACAAGGGTTGGGATGACTTCAAGGGGTCGCTTGACGCCAACGGCGAGCCGTTGTGCTTGACCAACGAGGAGTACATCAAGCCGTTCACGGATGCTGACGTGCATAGCCTTCCCGACAGCGGCAACCATCCGTCCGATCGGTTCATCCTTCGAAACAGAGTGTGGAGGTAGATCATGGAAGTGCAATATCCCCTGGTGTTCTTCACGCTGTTTTTGTGCCTGTCGTCCGGCATGCTGCTGTTCCAAGGCATCTGCGCTGTGCGCGGGCTGGGAACGAAGAAGTTCCACACGGTGATGCTTGCCGCGGAACTGGTGGTGCTGGCAATTGGCGGGTTCTCAAGCTTCTTGCACCTGCATCACTGGGAGCGCATCTTCAACGGTTTCGGGCATCTGACCAGCGGTATCACTCAAGAGATGATCGGCATTGTGGTGACGGTGATTGTGCTTGCGGTGCTGTTTGGCGTGCTGCGCAAAGCCGGCGAGGGCGATCGTGCGCTGCCGGTGTGGTGCGGCGCGCTGGCCGTGGTGGTTGGCGTGATCATGGGCTTCGTATGCGCTCATTCGTACTACATGCCGGCGCGTCCGGCGTGGTCGAACTTCACGCTGTATCTGTACTACTACGCCAGTGAGCTGGTGTTAGGCGCTGCCGGTACGTGGCTGGTGGCCGCGGCGCTGCGCGAGGACGCTGCGGTTGGCGAGCTGTTGGCGAAGCTGACGTGCGCCATGGGCGCGGTGTCGGCTGTGGCCGTGGTGGTTGCCGGGTTCTACTGGACCACCATCTCGTTCGGCGACGTGGGCTATTCGTTCCACACCACCGATCCTACGGCGGCGCTGCCGGCTCCTGCCGAGGCGCTGGCTTCGCCGATGGGCGGTGCTGAAGCGGCTCTGTTCTGGGGCGGCGCTGTGGTGGTTGGCTCGCTGGTGGCTTTGGTGGCCGGCGTGCTTGGTTGGAAGAAGCCGCAGATGGCGTTGCCTGCTTCGGCGTGCGCGGTGGTTTGTGCGCTGGTTGGCGGGGTTTGCTTCCGCGTGGTGTTGTACGCGGTTGGTGTGAGCTTCTACGTGTACTTTTAAGTGAGAACGTGGGGCGCCGTGTCCGGTGGGGTATCCGGCGCCCCGCTCCGCTGCTCGCTTCGCTCGTGCGCTGCGCTCGGTCAATCTTATTAATAAAAGAATTTATGTGTTCCAGGCGCCGGATACCCCACCGGACACGGCGCTTGGGACTTGGAAAATCGACCGAAGCTCACGCCACTTTGTTGTGGGAGAAGGTGGGTCCCGGACGGTGACTGGGCTGTTCACCGTGCGCTGCGCTCGGTCAGTCTTTTTTATAAAAGAATTTATGTGCTCCAGGATGCTGGGAGCCCTTCCGGGAAACGGCATCGGAGTCGATGGGCCTATTGGCCTGCGGAAACTGTGAGCATGATTTGTTCCAGGTGATGGGGCCCTTTCGGGAGCCGCCGCCGCTGGAGGCTCGAAAGAGATTGACCGAAGCTCACGTCACTTTGTTGTGGGAGGTGGGTTCCGGAGGTTGGTTGTTGTTGCTGGTTTTTTGTTGGCTCCCTTGGTTTTTCTGCGGGGGCGGGTTGCTCCCTCTACCTCATCCATCGGCAACCCGTGCCCGCAGGGAAACCCCTGGCCTGGCCTTTTGCGAGCGTGCGTGCGTGACTTGCTGAGCGAAGACGGCCCGCACGGTGCGGCGGGTGCTGCCTGCTTGTGGAAGGCGAATGGGGGGAGATGGTTTTCGAGGTAGGAGGTTTTTGGGATGGAAACTGATGTTCGTGATTTGTTTGACGAGGATGCGCTGTTCGATCCGTTTGAGGACGGGCCCGACGGGGATGTTGACCCTGCGGCGGCTGCACAGGTGACGGTGGGTGCTCCGCTTTCGGCTGAGGAAGCTACTCCGAAGGCTGCGGCTGCACCGGCGGTGGATACGCGCACGGCTCAGGAGCGGTTTCGCGATTTGCTTAAAGAAACCCCTGGTCAACGGCGTGTGATGCTAGCGCTGGTGGATTATTGCCGCCAGCCGAAAACGGGTGCGGAAATGGATGAGCGCACCTGTGAGCTGTTGCGTTACGGGTTTTCCGTGTACTCGCCGGTGGTGTTCCGTGAGCTTTTGGAAGAGGCGGGGGCCATACGCTACGTGGTGCTTGATGCGGATGGCAACGAGGTTGTTGGAGGCGCTTCGGGTGCGGCGGCTGCTGGCGATGTACCGGTTGACAGCGGTGACCGAAACGGCGTTCGGGCTGATGACGCGGCTGCTGAGGGCGTTGGCGCGGGTGCTGTGGGGCACGATGCGTCCGCGATGTCTTCCGAGCAGTATTTCGATGGCAAGGAAACCGTTGAGCTGGAATTCTTGGAGATTGCCGAAGAGCGCCCGGGGCTGTGGGTTGCCACGCCTGAGGGGCTTGAGGTGGTAGATGAGCAGGACGATGCCGGCGAGATTCGCAAACTGCTGGCTGCCGAGCCCGAGTACCTGGACATTTATCACCAAATTTTGGATTTCTGCACCTTGGACGGCGGGCGTTCCGCGAAGGAGATTGACCGCTTGGTGAACGACAGCCCGCTGCTTGAAGAACCGCGCCGCTATTCCGGGTACTTCGTTGGCCGCTTGGAGCGCAAAGGGGCGCTTGAGTGGCGCGGCGGCTGGTGCACCACGCAGGTTGGGCACGACATGATTGCCGAGGCGCTGGAAGCCGCCGCGCACTAGGGGCGGAAAGGCCGCTGACATTTTCCCTGCTCAAATGCTTTGTTGTTGCTCGAATTGCGAGCTGTTCGGCATTTGGCGCGGGGTGGTGGGAAGGCGGCCGTGACTTGCTGCTGTATTTCAGGACGAGGTGCGCGGGGCGCTGTTCCGCGCTTGATACAAGGGGGTTTACGATGGCGAAGGAAATGACGGTTGCGGCTATTTTGGATAGCAGGGCGGGCACGTACAGCATGTTGGCGCGGCTGTTCCGTTGCGAACTTGACGCGGAGTATTTGGCGAAGCTGCGTCGTATGCGCTGCCCGGTGAACACGGGAAACACCGACGTGGATGCGGGGTATAAGCTGCTGCACTCGTTTTTGAGCCACGTGTGGGAGCGCACGCTTGAGGATGCGGGGCGCGATTACCTGCGGGTGTTCATTGGCTCGAACACTACGGGGCATGCGGCGGCGTATCCCAACGAGAGTGTGCACACATCAGCCGAGCGCTTGGTGATGCAGGATGCGCGCGATGAAGTGTTGGCGGTGTATCGTGCGGCGGGCTTGGAAAGCAGCGATTTATGGAACGCAGGCGAGGACCATATTGCGTGCGAGCTGGAGTATATGCAGGTTATGAGCGAGCGCGCGGCTGCGGCGTGCGCGGCAGGCGATATGGGCGCGGCGGCATCGGCGTTGATGGCGCAGCATCATTTCTTGGAGGACCATCTGCTGGGGTGGATTGGCTTTTTGGCCGATGACATGCTGAAATTCGCGCAAACCGACTTGTATCGCGGCCTTGCGCACTTGACGCGGGGCTTCCTGGCCGAGGATAAGGCATTTTTGGACGAGGTGCTTGCCGAGGAACTTGAGGTGGAGGCGCAGCTGCACGGCAAAGTAGACGCCTGCGCCGCGGATGCAGCGGGCCAGGTGGCGTGATCATGGGCGTGCAAGACGATAGGGCCGCTCGAGATGTCTCCGTAACGACAACGGTTAACGCCGTGCGCAGGAGCACGGGCGACGTCGTGGCTGCGGCGTCCGCAGAGCCAGCGTCGCAGCAGGCGAGTGACCTGGGCGGCAGTGCCGCACCCGCGTTATCGGGGGCGTCGCAAGTGGACAGTACGGCCGATGGCGGCGCGGTTTCGCCTGGTGGCAGCGCTGCATTTGGTCGGCGCGGGTTTGTGTTGGGGTGCGCGGGCGGCGCGGCCATGTTGGCATTGGGGCTGGTGAAGTTCGCTCCGCAAACGGCGTTGTGCCGCCCGCCCGGCGGGCAGGATGAAAGCCGGCTTTTGGGCATGTGCGTGCGCTGCGGCAAGTGCATGGAGGTGTGCCCAACCGGTGTGATTGCGCCGGCGCACATTGAAGACGGCGTTGTTGGCGTTCGCACGCCGCGGTTGAGCTATTCGCGCTCGAAAGCCCAGTTGGGAAGTCTTGCCGGGTGGTGCGATCACTGCAATGCCGCCAACGGCGGTGCCCCGCGCTGCGCGGCTGTGTGCCCCTCCGGCGCGCTTGACGCCACTGCCGGCACCACGTTCGAGAGCATGCGCTTAGGCGTGGCCGCCATCAACCGCGATTGGTGCCTGGCGTGGCGCTTGAAGGGATGCACCATTTGCTTGAACGCATGCCCGGTAGGCGCCATTTCGTTCGACGATCATAACCGGCCACTGGTTGACCAGGCGCTTTGCAACGGGTGCGGCGCGTGCGAGCAAGCGTGCGTGAGCCTTGAGAGCACCTCGATTGGCCAAGACGAGAACAACAAGCATATGACGGCGCGCGCGATCACCGTTCAGGCGCTGGAAAGGTAGGGCGTCATGAAAAAGCTAAAGGCGCGTACGCTGCGCACGATTGTGACGTTTGCGGTGCTCGTGTTGGTGGCCGTGGGGTATTTCACCGCGTGGGGTATTGGTAACGTAAGCGGGTTTGGCTGGGATGCGTTCTCGGTGCTGTGCCCGTTGGGATATTTGGAAAGCTTGGTGGCGGGCAAAACGTTTGTGCCGCGCGCGTTTTTGTCGTTTGTGCTGGTGGTGATACTTATCGTGCTGCTGGGCCGCGTGTTTTGCGCCTGGATTTGCCCCATGCCCACGCTGCAGCGGCTCATTCCAGGTGTGCGCGGCCGCGAGCAGAGACGCTCCAAGCGCGTTGGACGGCCGCAAAATCAGGAGTGTGAGCAAGTTTCGGAAGAGTCGTGCCAAAATTTGCGCTCATGTGTGCAGGAGTCTGCAAATGATTCTATAAAAATGGACAAATCTGTCGAAAGTGTTGCGCAACTTGATAAAAAGACCCCAAGGCGGATGAGTGAGACGGGTTTGCCGACAGTACTTGCACACACAGACGAAAAATTTGGCATGAGCCGTGCGAAAGAAGGGCAAAACAAAGGCGATGCGTCTGCTTCGGTGACAGGTGCACCGAAGATGCGGTTGCGGCGCGTGCGGTTTGACTCTCGGTTTGGCGTGCTGTTGGGTGCGTTGGCGTCGGCGGCTCTATTCGGGTTTCCAGTGTTTTGCCTGATTTGCCCGGTTGGCTTGACGTTTGCCACGGTGCTGCTGGTTATGCGCTTGTTCGCGTTTGGCGACGTGACCTGGGCGGTTGTGGTGGTGCCGCTCGTGCTTTTTGCCGAGGTGGTGTTTCTGCGCAAGTGGTGTGGGAAATTCTGCCCGCTTGGCGCGCTCATTTCGTTGGTGTCGGGTGCGAACCGCACGCTGCGACCGCATGTAGATAATGCCAGCTGCTTGTTCAGTAGCAAAGGAACGCATTGTTTTGCCTGCTCGAAGGCGTGCCCGGAGCATATTGACGTACGTCGGCCCGAGCTGTCCGAAGGTGCGTTGGCAAACTGCACAAAGTGCCGCGAGTGCGCAGACGCATGTCCGGCGCACGCGATAACGTTTCCGGCGCTGCCGAAGGCCGAAACGCCGGTTGTGCAAGGCAAACCGGCGAATGGTGAGGGCAGCGACGATTAGGCAGTTGGGGCGTGACGGAGAAGCACGAGTTGCCAGACGTGTGGGTTGTGGGCTGCAGTTGCGTTGCTGGATGCGATAGCTCGCCCGGCTCCTATCGCCCTGTCGCGGTTTGCTTTTGGTAGAGGGGGTTTGCGATGGATGAGGTTATGACGGTTGATGTTGCCATGGGCTTGCTTGAACGGCTGGAAGGCTACGGGCTGGCGGTGCATCCCGGGCGCTGCGTGCGCGTGCGCAATCGGCATGCAAGCTGTGCGCGGTGCGCGAAGGCGTGCACGTCGGGCGCGCTTGCGCTTCGCGATGGGCAACTTACGGTTGACGAGGCGCTTTGCGTTGGTTGCGGCACGTGCGCGACGGTGTGCCCTACGTGTGCGATAGAGGCGCGGCACCCGGCAGATGCGGAGTTGCTGGCTGCGGCGCAGCGGGCGTTGCGCGAAGCGGACGCGAATGGGAAATCCGCGACGGTAACGTTCGCGTGCCATCGTGCGTTCGAGGAAGCGCCGGCGGCGTGTGCGGAAACGGGAGTTATCGAGCTTGCATGCTTAAGTCGCATGGACGAGTCGCTTGCTATGCGCTTGTTTGCCGACGGTGCGAAATGCGTGCGCCTGTTGCACGGCACGTGCGGGGGCTGCGCGCGCGAAAATGGTTTCGCCAGCGTGTGCCTGGTGCGGGAAACGGTTGGACACTTGCTTTCAACATGGGGTTTGACCTGCGAATACGACGTATGCCAGGTACCTGCGGAAGCACAGGGGCGCGCCGCGCAAGGTTGCGAGAGCGCCATGCGGCGGGCGGCTGCACCGGTTTCGCGCTCCGCGGCTCGCAAGCCTGCGCACGTGCAGTCAGACGGGACGCTTCCGCATTTCGTGCCGCTGCGCCGCCATGCGCTGCTTGACGCCTTGGCTGCGCTCGGTGAGCCGGTGCAACCTATGCTCGATACGCGTCTGTGGGGTCATGTGACCATCGACATGCGGAAATGCAAGTCGTGCAAGATGTGCGCCGTGTTTTGCCCCACCGGAGCGCTGCAGAAATATCAGGACGAGAGCGGTCATGGCGGTGTGGAACATTATCCGGCGGAATGTGTGCATTGCGGGCTGTGTCAGGACATCTGCCCAGCCGGTGCCATCGTCAGCTCGACGGCGGTCCCCGCGCATGCACTGGCGGCAGGCGAAACGGAGCGCTATCCCATGCCCGACCCAGCGTGGAAAACCGGTCCGGACCAGATTCTGCGCAAAATGACCCCGCAAATCCACAGCAGGGAAGTGCAGCATAGCTACTAAGGCCGAGCCGCAAGCGGCGTATCGAACTCGAGCGGCACATCGGCGACGTTGAACCTTATAGCCTGAAGAGGGCGAGCCAACCATGTGGCTCGCCCTCTTGTATACTGGTTAAGCGGTGCTTTGCTTGCCGGGCGGCATCTCCAATAGATTGGAGGTGAGCCTATGGATGCTCAGACGGTTATCGCCATGTGCGCGTTTCTGACATTGGTAGTGCTTTTAATCGACCGGATCAAGTGAACTGCATCTGACAATAGAAAACCCGGCCGTGCCGTCCAAAGCTAGCCGGGTAAACTAATGAACGATGCTGCCCGGTAGGTCGGGGCACCGCACCTCGTATGATACGCGCTTGAGCTGCCCTTCTCAAGCGTTTGCGCACGCGAAATCAGCAGCTTGCCAGAAAATCCGCTACATCGCGATATTCGGCTTCCACAGCCTCGAACTCTTCTGCTGCTGGCAGCTCTTCGGCATCAAGAGCCTCGACGATCGGCTGCATATCCACGTACAGCTTGCTAAGCGCTAGCGTGGCGCATAGATGTTGGAACGCATGCGCCAGCGGTGCTGCGGCAATTGCATCACCTGCTTCGATTGCTTGATTGAGCTGGGAAAACGTTTCATCCTTCGGGAATTTACGCAGCGCTCGGTCGTATACGACGCTGTCATTTCCGTGGTTGAGCGTGCCTGTTCCGTAGCTGATGTTGTGCTTGAGGGCTTCTCGTCTGCTGATTGCCATGCTGGTCTCCTTGCTTTTGTTGGTTGGCGAACGGTTTGAGCGGGTTTGCGGCGCTTGGCTGCGCGGGCTGGGACGCACTGCACATTGCGTGCGGCCAGCTTGCTTGCGGTCGGGCTGCTAACCGGTAACGTATGGACTGTTGATAAGCTTTGCCATGGAGTTGCGGATAGCGTCGGGGCCGCCCTTGTCGCGGCGAATTGCTCGCAGCGGGTGCTCATCAACCGTGCCTGCGCCAATATCAATGGCGAACACACTGCTGGAAAGCTCGATGGCGTGTTGCGGGCACAGCTGTTCACAGGTGCGGCACTGCAGGCACAGCCCAGGTGCGTGGGCCAGCACGGTGCCGTCGAAGCTGGTTTTCTCAGCGTTTCTGCTGCTCAGCCATGTGTTCGCGGTGCTTGCCGATGTGCCGGTGCGCACGGTGAGCGCTCCGGTGGGGCAAAACGACGCGCACATGCCGCAGCCGCTGCAGCGCTGTTCATCTAACACAACGTGCCCCCATAGGCGCGTTTCCAGCATCACGTCGTTGGGCTGTCCTAGGTGTGCAAGCGCGTCAAGCAACACTGCGCGGTGGGTGGGCAACTGGCGCGGTAGGGCCCCGGCTTCCATAACGGCGCGGCGGGTGCGTTGCGCATCGGTGGCGTGGTCGAACGTGCGCTCGATGGCCAGCTCGGTGGCGTCGTGTGCCGCGTCGCGTACGCCCGCTCCGGCTGTTTGCAGGAACGCTCGGCGTTCAGGGTCGTAAGTTGCGGCGCCGGTTGCCCGGCATGTTACTGGCAGCTTCGGTGTCACCTGCGCACGCGTGCAAATGCCCCAAGCGGCAAAGATGGCGTTGGCATCTTTGCAAGCTTGCATCGCCGCGCGCTGGCCAGAAACGTATACGCATTGTTCGCAGTTTCCGCAGGTCAATCGAATGGATTTTGCACCAGCCGCCGCAAGCAGCACCAGCAGGCAGGCGCCAACGCGCCCAATGCAGCGCATGCTCACCACGGTTTCAGGGCTGTACTTCCCGCGCGCTGCTGCAGTGATGCGCTCGCAAGCAAATGCCACGGTTCCGCCTGTGACGCGCAGGGCGGCAGCGGCTTGGCGGGCCAGCGTGCGGTCGTCGGGTTTGCGCGCCGAAATCGCCTCGGTGGGGCAGGCGGTCGCGCACGTTCCGCAGCCGATGCAGTTTTCGGGGTTAATGGAAAGCTTGCCGCCGTCCGAGGCGTTGGCCGTCGTGCGTTTGCCGGTTGCGGTGGGGGCTGCGTCTTCTTCGCGGGGCTGGCCATGTGCGTTTTCGCGTCCAATTACGCTGATGCATCCCGACGGGCAAGCGTCGGCGCAGCGGCTGCACCGGGTGTTGCGGTTGCGAACAACCAGGCAGCGTTGCGCGTCAACGTGCACGTGCACGCTGCGCAGACGCTCGAACAGCTCGATATACGTTTGCACTTTCGGCATGCTGCCCCCTCATCCTTGGCTTGCTTGCATGTGCGTGACTGTCAGCGCCGCTCTTACGTGGGCTGCGCGTACACTTCGGTGGACGCATGATCGGGTGCCGAATGCAGTGTGATCAGGAAGTCCTTCGTGCGCTGCGCCTTAATGCGGTACGCCGACCCGGTGTAGCCGGCCACAATGCTGCCGGCCTCGTCGCGCAGCAGCACGTACAGGTTCGCGGTTGACTCGTATGCGTCGGTGACGTTGGAAATGCTGCCGGTTATTTCGTATCGGAAATACAGTTTGTCCTGCTCATCAAAGCTTTCAATAGTGAACGGTGCGCTGGCCGCTTCGCCATTTTTCCAGGTGGTGGACTCGGGAACAATGGCGAACTCCACACGCGCGGGTACCAGCCCGTCGCCCGCTTCGCCTGCAAACCCAACGGTTTCTCCCGCGCCAACAAGTGCAAGCGTGCTGCTGTAGCTGCCAAGCGCGGTGCCGTTGTCGTCGAACAGCGTGGCGCACACTGTGGTGTTTGCCGCCGCGGTTGATGTGTTGGGGTTGTGCACGGTAAGCCCGTAATGCACGTAACCGTCCTTGGCCCACCAGCCCGATTCCGCGATGATCAGCGGCTGCGCGTTTTGCGCAGCCGCTGCATCAGCGTTGGGAAGGTTTGCGGCAAAGGTGGACGCGCCCTGGGGGGAGGAGGGAGATTGTCCGGGCGCGTCCGCGCTTTGCGAGTAGGGCGTGGAAGGGATGCCACTTGTGCCCTCGTCGCTTGCCGGCGTAGGTGTGCAGCTGGCAAGGAGGAGCAGCAAGCAAGCGGGGGCTACGAGCGCCAAAGCGATGCGCGCCGCCGCAGCGGCGGGCGCGAAAGCTCGAACAACGCACTGCGCCGGGTGGGTGCTTGCGCTGCCGGCGGATTTGATGTGCGCGCCGCGGTGGGAGTTAACCGCGCTTGTGTGCCGCGCGCCTATCACGAAGTGCCGCATTGCATTCGCCCCCTCTGCTCATCACGTTCCCCGTGTTTCGAGTATAAGGCGCGCAACGCAACCAAACCAGCGTTCAGAACCGTAAGAAACAACGCGTTCATCAGGTAAAACGCAAAAATCAGTGAAAACATGCGAGGTGGTGGACTCCGGTAGCGCACAAGGTTCGCGTGCTTGAATTTGACAGGCGACAGTGACACGCTCGCGCGCCCGAACGGGCGCGCCGTCCCCCCCCGCGTTTTCAAACTGCGCGGGCTTGTTCCCTTATAGCCCCCGGTAGTCTCCGGGCGTGCAGCCGCAATATTTTTCGAAGGCTTTGTAAAAGTTGCTGGGGTTGGCGTAGCCGAGCTGCTGCGAGATTTTGTCAACGGGCATGTCCGTCCCCTGCAGCAGTACCGCCGCACGCTGCATGCGCTGCTCAAGCACTACCTGCGTGAACGTTTTCCCAAGCTCTTTTTTGAACAGCGTGGAAAGGTAGTTCGGGTGGTAACCGAATCGTGCGGCCAGCTCGGCAAGGCTTACTCGCCCGACGTTGCGCGCCAGGTAGGCCAGCATTTGCGCACACTCGCCTTTGGCAGCCGTGCCGGTATGTTCGCGCGCGTATTGACGCGACGCGTGTTCGATGAGCAGCAGCGCGTAGCTTTTCAGCAGCGCTTGCGTGTCGAGCTGCTCGTGAGCGTATTCGCAAATCATGAACGAGAGCAGTTCGGCTATGGGAAAATCGGGGTCGGGGTGCAGCACGGTGAACTGCTCGGCGGTGGGGTCGCGCAGCGGGTCAACGAAGAAGTCGAGCAGCTGGCTGCCGGCTGCCATAGGCGTGAACGACTCGTAAAACGTTTCCTTGCGGATAAGCACGCCTACGATGGTTACTTCCTCGCGAGGGTTCCCGCGCAGCGCATAACCGGTGAAAGGCTGTCCTAGGTACAGCTCGCCTTCGTGAATGGTCACCAGGTTGTCGCGCTGGAAGCTTATGGTGTCGTAATCGCCGCGCCATGCGTAGTTGAAGAAAAAGAAATCGTGGCGGTGAAACGTCTCGTGCAGTTCCCCGCCTTTGAACACGCACACCATGATTTCCTCGTCATCGCGCCCGTACCAGGGGAAATACGTTTCACCCGGCATGTGCGGCGCGGGAACGTAGCGCATGTCGTACTTCCCAAAACGCTCGGCCAAAATATCGATGGACTTCTGCAGATAGCTGTTCTGCATGCTTGCAAAACCTTTGCTGGCGAAGCGGTTTCCCGTGCGTTCACTCATAATGAGCCCCCTTGAACCTGAGAAAAAGCCATGAAACACCTAATATTCTAGCAAACGGTACTTGACCTGGGAATACTATGAAAAGCCACCATCCTGACAATGTTTCGATAGTGATTCCGCCTTGCCCCGCAGGCTATGCTCTCGCCAGTTTCGCGCCCTGGGGTAGGGGCGCAGCAACACCGAGCGCGGCGCGGTGGCCGGGCTTGAAAGAAACGAAGGGGGAATCATGACGAAGGGATCGAACGTGACGCGCAGGTCGTTTTTGAAGACGGCCGGGGCGTGCGCCGGCGTTGCCGCAGGAAGCGGTGTGCTTGCCGGCGCGGCTCCGCTTGCCGATGCGGCATCTGCCGCGCAGGCAGCTGGCGATACGCGTGAAGTGCTATGCGCGTGCACGGGCAATTGCGACAACGACATGTGCCCGGTGTGGGTGACCGTCAAGGATGGCAAGGCGGTGAACATCCGTCGCTTCTACTATGACGACGATCGCGACGAGATTCACCATCAGCAGCACAACTGCCTGCGCTGCTACGACAACTTGGAGCGCATGTACTCCGATCAGCGCATCAAAACCCCGCTGCGCCGCACCGGCGAGCGCGGCTCGGGGCAGTTCGAGGCCATCAGCTGGGACGAGGCCATCAAAGAAATCTGCGATAACTTCAAGCGCATCGCCGATGAGTGGGGCCCGGAGAGCATCTACTTCTTCTACAGCAGCGGCTTCAACAACGATAAAACCGTGCAGTATTCGCGCCGTTTGTGCAACTACATGCACGCTACGGCTAACGGGGCGAACCTGGACATGAACGGCCAGTTCACGCTGCCGCAGCGCGTGGGTAAGACGAAGTACGTCATGCGCGGCGACGACTACCGCCGCATGCGCAGCGCGAAAAACGTGTTTTTGTGGGGCACCAACCCGGCCGAGTCGATGATGGTGAGCTATCACAACATCACCAAGGCGCAGGAAAACGGCGCCACCATCGTGTGCATCGATCCCATCTACACCTTGACGGCCCAGCATGCCGACAAGTGGATTCCCGTGCGTCCGGGTTCCGACGGTCTGCTTGCCATGGCCATGCTGCAGATCATCATGCGCGACGGCAAGATCGACGAGGCGTATCTGCGCGAGAAGACGGTGGCCCCGTTTTTGGTGAAGGCCTCCGACGGCCACTTCCTGCGCAAAAGCGACCTGGGCCAGGTACCGGCGGGCGCGGACGACGACGCCATCCTGGTGATGGAGGGCGGCGCGACCGTGGAGGCCGACGCTTCGACGGCGGCAACCCTGGAAGGCACGTTCACCGTTGAAGGCCACGAAGTGACCACGGCATACAGCCTGCTGCGCGAGCGCATCGATGCGGTGGACCTTGCCGATGTGGCTGAAAAGACCGATGTTTCCCTTGACGACATCGAATGGCTTGCCGCAACGTACGCCGACGGCCCGAGCTGGATGCAGCCCGGCTTCGGCGTGGACCATTACGCCAACGGCTACACGTTCTACGAGGTGCTCATCGCCATGGCGGCGGCCACCGGCAACATGACCAAGGAGGGCGCGGGCATCACCATCACCGACTCCGAGATCGACGCGCTGTGCTTCCACCTGGAGAACCTGCCGCTAGACGACGACGGCAACGACGTGACCGAGGTTCCCGGCAAAATCTACGAGATCTGGAAGAACAAGGGCATCCCCGGCATATACGAGCATCCGGTGAAGGCCCTGTATCCCATCGGCGCGAACATCGTGCACAACACCACCGAGCGCGGCAAGACCATCGAGATGCTGCGCGACCTGGAGTTCGTGGTGACGCAGGATTTCGAGATGACCGAGACGTGCATGTGGGCCGACATCGTGCTGCCGGCGTGCTTCCACTTCGAGCGCGAGATGATCGGCGTGAACGGTTCGGATTACCTGCGCTACACCGAGCGCGCGATCGATCCGCAGTTCGAGAGCAAAAACGACATCGACATCTGGAACCTCATCGCCGAGGGCATGGGATTGGGCGAGCACTTCGGCTACAGCTTGGACGACCTGTTCCGCATCGGCCTTGACAACGATGAGGCGCGGCAGTTCGGCATCACGCTTGACGCGCTGAAGGAAAACCGCGTGATGTTCGCCAACCCCGACCCTATCTACAAGCTGGGCGAGAAGCCCTTCGCCACGGCAACGGGCCGCATCGAGTTCTACCAGGAAGACCTCAAGCCGCAGGCCGACTGGCATCAGCCCGATTGGGACTGGCGCCACGAGACGCTGCCGTATTGGGAGCCCCCGCGCGAGGCGTGGCCGGAAAACGAGCTGTTCAAGAAGTATCCGATCGTGTTCTTAAGCCCGCACAACCGCTGGCGCGTGCACAGCATGCACAGCCACGTGCCCACCACGCTCGAGATCTATCCCGAGCCGGTGGTGCAGATGAACCCCGACGATGCGGCGTCGCGCGGCATCGCGGAAGGCGACACGGTGCGCATCTTCAACGACCGCGGGTATGTGGTGGTGAAGGCCGTCATGGACAGCGGCGTGCGCCCGGGCGCGTGCGTCATGAACCATGGTTGGGATTGGGGTCAGATGATCGAGGGCCACTACCAGGACCTGACGGACAACTACTGCAAGGATTACGCCTGCAACAACAACTATTTCGACGTGCTGTGCGAGATCGAGAAGGCTTAAAGGGGGAGTCATGCAATACGGAATGGTCATCGATTTGAAGCGTTGCTTCGGCTGCATGACGTGCGTGACGTCGTGCAAGATGGCGAACAACGGGTCGAAAAACGTGTTCTACAACCGCGTGCTCACGCGTCCGGGCCTGTCCGACGAGGACCTGGCCGACGAGGCCGCCATCGACACGGCGCGCGGCAGCTACCCTGACGGGCTCAAGCGCGTGCAGATCCCGCTGGCGTGCCAGCATTGCGCCAACCCCGCGTGCGAGAGCGTATGCCCTACGCGCGCGACCAGCAAGGATCCCGAAACCGGCATCGTGTCGGTGGACCCGGACCTGTGCATCGGCTGCGGCAGCTGCATGCTGGCGTGCCCGTACCACGGCGTGCGCACGATGCTGCAGAAGGAGCCGGCGAACAACCTGGGGTTCGACTGTGGCGAGGCCGACGCGCCCGAGCACGAGGGCCGCGTGGTGGAGAAGTGCACCATGTGCGCCAACCGCGTGGCGCGCGGCGAGAAGCCCAAGTGCGTGGAGGCATGCATCGGCTATGCGCGCTTCTTCGGCGATCTGGACGACCCGAACTCCGAGGTGTCGCAGCTGATCGCGAAGAATAAGACCGTGCAGCTGTTGGAAAGCGCGGGCACGCGTCCGTCCGTGTACTACATCGCGTAGGCGCTTGGTGAAGAGGTAGAAAGGGTTCGACATGATTTCGGAATTCTCGCTTTTCGTGTTCACGACGTTGGCCGGCGCGGCGGCGGGCGGATATGCGGTGCGCGCGGCGTTCCCGCTTGATGCGCAACGTCGTCGGCCGTGGTTGTTCGCGTGCGTGTGCTTGGTGCTGCTGGCGGTAAGCGGCGTGGCGCTGCTGGCGCACCTGGGCCATCCCGAGCGCGTGCTGCTGGCGTTTCGCAACTTCGGCGCCGGCATCGCCCAGGAGGGCGCGGTGACGCTGCTGTTCGGTGCGGCAGTCGTTGCCGACCTGGTGTTTTGCGCGGCACGCGGGGCATCGCCGCGTTGGCTTGACGTGGTCGCGGGCGTGCTGGGGCTGGTGCTTGCCTGCGTGATGGGCTTGGCGTACGTGGCCAACGTGGGCACGCCGGCTTGGACGGGCGCGGGCACGGTGCCGCTGTTCGTGCTAGGCGACGTGCTCATGGGCGCGGGCCTGTGCGCGGTGTTCGACCGCGCGGCGCTTGCGGGCAAGGCGTTTCGCGTGTGCGCGGCGATTGTGGCCGTTCTTGCGTGCGCGTCGATGGCTGCGATGGCAGTGCGCTTTGCTGGCCTGGGCTTTTCGGCGGTGCCGTTTGCCGTGGGTGCCGCGGTGGCGCTTGGCGCTGGGGCGTTGGCGCTTGCTGGCGCGCGCAGCGGCAAGGCGTGGATGCCCGGGGCGTTTTGCGCCTGCGCCGTTGTAGGCGTGGCGGTAGCCCGCTGGGCGTTTTACGCGGCAGCGGTTTTGTAAGAGTTTGCGCCGCGTTTTTGCAGCTGCCGGCTAGCTGCGGGGCGCAATCGGGCGGCTCGTTTCGCCGTTCGTAACCGTGCATGGGGCGTGGCCGCAAAACTTGGTGGCGGGCCCAATTGCGGCGGTGACGCGAACGGCCTGGGCGTGGGGCTTGCGCTCCCCCGGCATTTTGCATAGCCGGGGGAGGTTTTTAACGCGGCGGCGAATCTACGGGTGAGTTAACGACTGCGTGCGTGCCGTAGCGTTAGCCGGTTTCTGGCGCGAAATGCCTCTTTCCGGAATCTTTTCCTTATGCAACTTTGCGAAATTGTGCGTTGGGTGAACGATTTCCCGCGTTCGTTACATGCGACGTTCGCGATGGCGAAGAACCTGCCGAAATCATTGCCTCGCCATTCCGGAAGTAGGCGATTCGTGCCGTATTTCACGCGTGGGTGCGGCGCGGGGGTGCGCCAGGTAGGTTGCTCGGCCTCATTCCCGGCTGTAAGACCCTGCCCGCCGAAGTGCGCGTATGCGAATGCGGCTCTAGCGCTTGGGCTCGCGGTTGCCCAATCCAGGCGTATGATACCGTTCAAGAACGTTGGTGACGTTGAAAGGACCGAACATGACCGCGAGCATGACCGAGATGGAGAAGCTGCGCGCGGGGTTGCCGTATCGTTACGACGACCCGGAGCTGGTGAAGATGAAGGACACTGCAAGCCTGGGGTGCGCGCGCTTAGCGGCGGTGGATCCGCTGGATGCGGCAGGCCGCGAGGCGGCCGCGTGCGAGCTTTTGGGCGAAGCGGGCCCTGAGCTGGATATTCAGCCGGGATTCCACTGCGACAACGGCAAGAACATCCGCGTGGGCAAGCGCTTCACGGCCAACTTCAACGTTACTATCTTGGACGGTGCGCCTGTGACGTTCGGCGATTATTGCATGGTGGGGCCGGGCACGCTCATCGCCACCACGGGCCATCCCATGGACCCGCAAGGCCGACGCGAGCGCCTTGCCATCAGCAGGCCTATCACGATCGGCAACGACGTGTGGATCGGCGGCAACTGCACCATCGTGGGCGGCGTGACCATCGGCAGCAACGTGGTGGTGGCCGGCGGCGCGGTGGTCACGCACGACGTGCCCGACAACTGCGTGGTGGCCGGCGTCCCTGCGCGCGTGGTAAAGCAGCTGGAACCGGAAGCGAGCATGTGACAGGGGTCGGGTGGGCCGTCACGTTTCTGAGGTCGAAAGCGCAAGCGGAAAATCTGTAGCGGCTGGGTTTTTGGCGGCGGGTAGCGGTTGCGTTCGCTATGCTGCTGCCTAAACGACGACGGAAGAGAGGCTCCTATGGATATGGTACAGGCTATGCGGCAGCGTCATACGGTGCGCAAGTTCACGGACAAGCCGCTTGCGGCCGACGTGGTTGAGCGGCTTAACAGCCGCGTGCGTGCGAACAATGAGCGCTTCGGGCTGGATATTGCGCTGAAGATGGGCGACGAATCGGCCATCCCGGGGGCGCTCAAACTGTTCTTCGCCAAGGGCGTGCGCAACTATTTCGTGCTAGCCGCCAATGAGCGTCCGGGCGTCGACGAGGACCTGGGCTACGCTAGCGCCGACCTAATGCTGTTCGCGCAAACGCTGGGGCTGAACACGTGGTGGATCGGCGGCACGTACAACCGCAAAGGTGTGGCGCAGGACGCGGCGGGCAAGAAGATCGTCGGCATCGTGGTGGTTGGTTATGGCGCTGAACAGGGAAAACCGCACAAAAGCAAATCGGCTGCCGAGGTGAGCTCCTACGACGGCGCAGCGCCACAGTGGTTTGCCGACGGCGTGGAGGCCGCGCTTTTGGCGCCCACGGCGCTCAACAAGCAGGCGTTCAAGATCGCAGGTGCAGGCAACAAGGTTGCCATCAGCGATGCGGGCAGCCCCATGCCCGGTGCCGACCTCGGTATCGTGAAATACCACTTCGAGCTAGGTGCCGGCAACGCATTCGAATGGGCCGACAAGCTCGACTAGCATAGCTCGGTGGGACAGGGGACGCGAATGGGACGGTACCCGACCCCTGTCCCATCCCCGAATGGGACGGTACCCGACCCCCGTCCCATCCGCCCGCCGACTTTTGTCCCGGGGGAGTTGTCGTACACCGTATTGAGGATACCCCCCGACCGCCTATTTGGGGCGGTACCCGATTCCTGTCTCAGGCTCCCCTGTCCCAGGTAGCGACGTGGGACCGACCCCGCCTCAGTCTCACCTGAGGGACGGTACCCGACCCCTGTCCCATCTTTTGTGCGTACCGGGAACGGACCAGTAAGCGTTTATGTCAACGCTGGTTTAGCATAGAGCCGCGCGAAATCTGACACGAATCGCCTACCAAGATGGGACGGTACCTGAACTGCACCCCAATACTTGGACGGTTTAAATAAAGGCTATGCCGCAAGGGACCGGTTCCGGAACTCCTCCGGGGCCAGCCCCTTCAGCTTGACCTGCCGCCTCCTTGTGTTCCAGTGGGCCACGTAGGCGTCCAGAACGACGGGACGGTACCCGACCCCTGTCCCACTCGGGACCGACCCCCTGTCTCATCGGGGCAGGGCGAGTTGCTTGTCGTGCCGCCGCGCGAAATATGGCACGAATCGTCTACTTCCGGAACGGCGGGGCAATGATTTTGGCAAGATTTTCGCTCTTGTGAGCGTTGCGTGTAACGAACGCGGGGAATCGTTGGCTCAACGCACGCTTTCGCAAAGTTACATACGCGAAAGATTCCGGAAAGAGGCGATTTGTGCCCAAAAGCGACCGATGCTACGGCACGTTGCTAGCACATTTCCAGCGCTTTCCCCAGGTCGTCGCCGCACTCTACCAGTTTTAGGCCGGGGATGCGGCGGTAGAGATCGGGCGAGCAGGTGATGAGCGTGGCGTCGTGACGCATGGCCATGGCAGCTATGACGATGATGTTCGTGCCCGTGGGCGCACCCACCGATTCCAAGTGCAGGCGGATGCGACAGTGCAGGTTGCAACAGCTGGAATCGTAAGGGATTTTTGCGAACGGCAGCAAAAATTGGCGCACGACGTGGGTGTTGCGCTCGACGTTTTCGCTTTGCGCGGCGGCAACGAGCAGTTCCGACTCCACCACCACGGGAATGCCGAACTCTTTTGGGCCTGCGTTGCGCAGCGTAGCGGCGCTTGCGGAAATGCTGCCGCGCAAAAGCCCGATGCAGGTGCTGGTGTCCAGGTAAATCACCGTAGGTTCCCCTTTTGCGCGTCCAGCTTGCTGACAATGCGCACGGGCGCTTCGAACGTGGGGTCGTCGATGCTGCCGAGCAGTCGTTCCCACCCTGGAGGCCATTCGCTTACCGCGGCGTTGCGGATAAGCTCGGCGGCGCATTTCGACAGCGATTTCCCGCCTGCTTGCGCCATGTCGCGCAGCGCGGCCATGGTTTCGTCGTCTAAATACAGCGAAAGTTGCGACATGCGACCCCCTCGTTCATGACCCGGCGGCTTTGCCGCCGCGCGTGAAATATCGCAGGTAGCATAGCCGATAAACGCGAGCTGAGTTGCCGAGCATTGCAAATAGCTCGCAAATTTCCCTAGTCCAGCGCTGCGCGCGACGGCCAAACCGCGTACAAATACGCGTTCTGCTAGCAAAAAGTCGATACGTTTGGATTTTAATCCCCCGAGCCTGAGTAGCACGGGGAATAGATACGGCATTTTCCCAGGTCAAAAGCCTGTAAGGCAAAGCGGTACTAGCTCGCCAGCCAATAAAATACAAACGTATCGAGTTTTTCGGCGCTGGCAAGTGGGGAAGGGGCTTCCTTGCGAATATTGCGGCGCGTCAGCACGCCTTGTGCGGGGCAAGTACAAAAGCAAGTACAGCCTAGCGTAGTACGCCGCCGCCCTCATACACTGCCTTCAGTTCCGCAAACGGCATGCGTGTATCCGGCTTATTCGCGCAGGCGCGTTTTGCGCGTTACGCGCCTGCGTCAAACCAAGCAACACAGCCGGGCGTCCGCCATGCCGTTTGCGGGAGGGGAAACATCCTTTCGAGAGGAGAAACTATGGAAGCAAAAGGAAAGGCCACGTCGCGCCGTAATTTCCTGAAGCTTGGCGGCATTTCCGCCCTGGGCGCTTTGAGCGCCGGCGCGCTTACGGCGTGCGGCTACCAGGAGTACACGCCTTACGCCGACGGCACCGTGGGTGTTGCGGGCAATGGCTCTACCACGGCAAACGGGCTGCCGTCGTTCATGCAGGCGCCCGAGCCCATCACGAAGGTTGACGAAACCGTCGATTGCGACGTGCTGGTCATCGGCGCTGGTGCCGCTGGCACGCCGGCCGCGCTTTCAGCCGCCGAAAACGGCGCGAAGGTGGTGCTTTTGCAGAAGGAGCGCACGGCCATGTCGCACGGCAACTCCGCGGCGGGCCTGAACCTGGACAAGTGCGACCCGGCGGGCATCGAGCACCTGATTTCCCTGGTGGTAAAGGCAAACCAGCACCGTTCGCACCGTGAGCTGGTGAGCAACTGGGCCTACAATTCCGGCGAGGCGCTGCACTGGTGCATTGACCGCATCAAGTCGGTGGACGGCCCGGTGTCCGACGACGGCAACCGTCAGCAAACTGCCACGCTCAACATCAACGGCTTCAAGCTGGATTACGTCACCGCGTTCTTCGGTCCGAAGCCCTTCACTACGGGCGACGCCATGCAGTCGCTTGCGAAGGTGGCGCAGTCGGCGGGTGTGGACATCCGCTATTCCACGCCGGCTCGTCAGCTGGTAACCGACAAGTCCGGCGCGGTCACCGGTGCCATCGCTCAGCGTGAAGACGGCACGTATGTGCAGGTCAACGCCAAGAAGGGCGTGATCATCGCCACGGGCGACTACTCCTGCGACGACGAAATGGTGGACTACTACATCCCCGATTTGCACAACTTCGAGCGCAAGCAGAACAACCAAACCGGCGACGGCCACAAGATGGGCATGTGGGTAGGCGCGGCCATGGAGCACATCGGCCATACCAAGATGCTGCACGACTTCGACGCCGGCCCGGCTTCCATGTGCGACATGCCGTTTTTGGCCGTGTCCGACAATACCGGCAAGCGCTTCGTCGACGAAACCGTCGAGATGAGCCTGCTGAACAACTACCTACGTGACGGCAAGCACCCCGGCTGGTATTCCCAGGTGTTCGACGCGAACTACATGACCGACGCCGCCGACTGGAAGGGCAAACTGGTTGACCCCGAGGGCCTGCGCGTGTACATGCCCGAGGAGGACGTGGAGCGCAAGGGCGTGTTCGCCGACCAGATCCGCACGTTTAAGGCCGACACGCTTGAGGAGCTTGCCGTGAAGATCGGCCAGGACCCGGTCACGTTCGTGAAAACGGTTGAGGACTACAACGCGCTGTGCGAGGCGGGCGCCGATACCGAGTTCGGCAAGGATCCGAAGTACCTGATCCCCGTGAAGCAGGCGCCGTTCTACGCCATCCATCGCCGCATGCGCTGCTCCACCATTTGCGCGGGCCTGGAGGTCAACGGCGAAAACCAGGCGCTTACCGCCGAGGGCCAGCCCATCGAGGGCCTGTACGTCATCGGCAACTGCGCCGGCAACTTCTACGGCGGCGTGGACTATCCCCTGGACATCTACGGTTTGTCGCTGGGCCGTTGTGTGACCGCCGGCTACGTGACCGGCCGCTCACTGGCGCAAAAGTAGCGGGTGCGGCGGGGGGGACCCGATTGACCTGCGGGTTTCGATGATGTGGACAGTGAACGGGAGCACATGCCTGCGCCCGTTTCGCGAAAGGATGACGAAAATGAGTGACAACACCGAGAAGGCCGGCGCCTCGGCTGCGCCCGCGCCTAAAAAAGGCGGCGCGAAGCGCGGCCGCATCGTGGCCGCCGTGGTGGTTGCGGTGATTATCGTGGCCGGCTGCGGTATGTTCGCCTGGCACAACAGTCCCAGCTTCTGCGGCACCGTGTGCCACACGCCCATGAACAAGTACGTGTCCGACTTCGAGGCCGGCCCGGTTGACGGCAACAGCACCGCGATGCTGGCCGCCTACCATGGCGCCGACGCGAACATGAACTGCCTGAGCTGCCACGAGGCGAAGATCGACGAGCAGGTGACCGAGGGCATGAGCTGGATTTCCGGCAGCTACAACTTCGACGCTGACACACAGATGCTGGAAAGCCGTTCCGGCGAGCTGCCCACGGCCGAGTTCTGCCTGAAGAGCGGTTGCCATGACGGCATCAACACCGTTGACGACCTGACCGTCGCCACGGCCGATAGGGACTTCAACCCGCACGACTGGAGCCAGCACGGCGTTGTGGCCTGCGGAAACTGCCACAAGGCGCACGAGACCAGCGAGTTCTACTGCACGCAGTGCCACCTGGACGCCACGTACTCCAGCGTGCCGAACGGCTGGAACGTCAATATTGACGGCACCACCTACAAGGTGAACAACGGCCAGCTGGTAGAGCAGTAAGCAACCGAAAACAGTTGGTGATTTGACGGCCAAATGGTTGCCAGCGAAGCGGGTCGCGCCCCAAGGCGCGGCCCGCTTTTGCGTTTGCGGGGTGATCGTGCGGCGGCGGTCGGGTGGGCTGCCGCGTCATGTGCCAGGGGTCGGGCAAGCTTCCGTACGGCGGAGGGGGTGCGTCGTGGTCGGGGCTAGGGCAGATGTCGCGAACTTGCTCGTGTTTGTGTTTTGCTGTGAACACTGCGGGTAGGCATTTTTTTGGCAAGCCTGTGACCTGGGAAAATAAAAAGTTTGCAACAGTTGCTACTGGACGGTTTCGAATTAAAACGCAAACACGAGCGAGTTTGCGGCAGAGCGCCGTGCGACGGCGTTGATGTGACGGGAGGGGGAGTGGGGCCGCGCCGTGTGACGGGAGTCGGCAGATGCCGCAGACGTTGCCACGTGACCCCCCGTCACACACTTCACTGGTGTAATGAATAGTTTGACGAACTAAGTAATTTCCCGGTATACTTCCGGGCTGTGTGCTTGGCGCGTGCTGTGGCCGGTGCGGCAAAACGTTCGCATGGCCTTGCAGCACGTGAAACAGCAACGCCAAGCAGCTAGCAAATAACAATCGGCGTTTTCCCTTGTGGAAAGGCTGTTTAGCAAAAGGAGCATGCTCGTGAACATCGCAATCGTTACCGATTCCACCTGCGATTGGAAACCTGAACTGTACGCCGCGCGCCATGTGGAAATGGTTCCGCTGAAGATTCAGGTTGATGGCGAAAGCTTTGCCGACCAAATTGAAATTTCCACGGAAGATTTCTACGACCGCATGATTGCCGCCGAGGACCTGCCCACCACCTCACAGCCCTCGCCGTTCGATTTTGCGCGCGTGTTCGAGCGCCTTGCCGCGCAGGGCTACGACGGTGCCGTGTGCTTGCACATTGCCCTGCCGCTTTCGGGCACGCCGCAGGCTGCGCAGATTGCCGCTAACGACGCGCCGCTTGATGTGCGCGTGCTTGACACGTGCTGCGCCACGGCCGAGCTGGGCCTTTTGGTGGACCGCGCGTGCGAGCTGCGCGATTCGGTTGTCTCGCTCGACGAGCTGTGCGACGCGCTTACCGCGTTTCGGGCCGAGGAGCGCATCGTGCTGGTGCCGGAAACCCTTACCAACTTGGTGCGCGGCGGGCGCTTCCCCGAGGAAGCTGCCAAGCAGGCCGGCATGCTGAACATCCGCATGCTGCTCACGCTTGATGAGGCCGAGGGCAAAGTGGCGGTCATCGGCAAGGCAAAGGGCGCGAAGGGCGTGGTAAAGGAGCTTGTGGCCTACGTGCAAAACTACGTTGCCGAGCACGGTCCGGCGCGCCTGCGTCTGGTGCACTGCCGCAACCAGAAGCTCGTCGACACGCTGCTAGACGCACTGCGCGAAGCTGCGGTGGACTTCGAGGTGACATCGATCGATTCGTGCGGCGCAACCATCGCCACGCACCTTGGCATGGGGGCCATCGGCGTTGCCATGGCGCCCGCCGAGCGCTAGCAGAAAGCGCATACCGTGGAGGCAAACCAGGCAAAAGAGCGCCGACGCCAGGTGAACGACCTGTTCGTCGACACGTTCAACAGCGTTTTGCGCGTTGAGGAAAGCTCCCTGCAAAACCGCTTGACGGCCAACCTTACCATTTCCGAGATTCACACCATTAACGCTATCGGGCTTGACGGCGCAAGTCCGATGAACGTGGTGGCCGGGCGCCTGGGCGTCACGCTGGCCACGCTTACCGCGTCGGTGAGCAAGCTGGTGACCAAGGGTTTTGTGGCTCGCAACCGCAGCGAAGCCGACCGTCGGCAGGTGCTGGTGTCGCTGACCAAGGAAGGCCGCAAGGCGTATCGCGTGCACGAGGCGTTTCACCGGGAAATGGTGGATGAGGCGCTTGAAGGCCTCACGCCCGAAGAAGAAGACGCGTTCGAGCGCGCCATGCTCAAAGTGAAGACGTTTTTCGAAAGCCGCGCACGGAAGTAGCGCGGCTTTTTGCGCCCCCGCCGCTTGCGCCCCCGCCGCACCATGAAACGGGGTCGCGCGGCTAGTTTCCTGCAGGGCAGATGTCGCGAAATCGCGTTAGTTTGTGGTTTGCTGCGCGCAGCGCGAATAGGCTGATTTTGGCAATCCTGTGACCTGGGGAAACGTAAAGCCGATGCGGTTGCTACAAGACGTTCCCGAATTAAATCACAAACTAACGCGATTTCGTGACATGAAGGGCTTCAGGGCTCCGGGGACCCAGGGGGCACCATGCTTGGCTTGCCCTTACACTTCCGTTGCTTGCACGAGGTCGATGAGCTCTTGCTGGGAGTGAATGCCCAGCTTTTGGTAAATGTGCTGGCGGTGCGTGCTTACGGTGCTTTTCGACAGCAGTAGCTCGTCTTGGATGTAGGGCAGGTTGCGGCCTTTGGCCAGCAGCACCATCACCTCGTGCTCGCGGTCGGACAGCGCGTAGTCGGCCGCCACTTTCGCGCACTTTTCGCGGAAGGGCTGCTTGCGGCGCATGGGCAGCAAGTCCATGGCGTGCACCAGGTCGGTTTCGGAGAACGCAAACCCGCTGGCCACCAGCACGGCCAGTATGCCTGCGCCCATAATGGGCATGGCCGACTCCACGCTGATGCCCATTTGATGCAGCACGAAACGTCCGGCCAGCATGCCAAGCAACGGGCCTACCGCCCAGCCGGCGCGCACGAACGCGAACGTGCGCACGCGCTGACCAGGGCATCGGTTGCACACGCCAGCCAAAATCACCCACATGAACATGCCGAAGCACGCGTACGACGCCGAATTCAGCGCGTGTGCCACCATCGCGGAGCCCTGCCCGTACGCAATGGGCACCAGCAGCAACAGCACGCCTACCACCAAAAGCAGAATAAGGAAATGGTAGATGTTGCGCGCCATGCGCTGCGTTTTCATGTTCGCCAGCAACAGCGCCACAGCAACTGCCACAACGGTTGCCACGAACGCGCCGCCGCCCTCGACTAGCGCATACCCGGTGCCGCCTAGGTCCTTGATGCCCATTTGCACGTACAGCGTGCGCACGGCCTCGTTCGAAAAGCCGATGAGCGCTGAGCAAATGGCAAGTTGCCAGGTCAAACGCCGAAGCGCGGCGCCCGAAAGCGCAGATTCGGACTGCGGGAAGTCGTGCTGCGAGGCATTGCGTCGCAACTCGCTTGTCCCTTGCGCGGCGTTGCCGCTGCGTCGGCTTGGCGCACAAGCGGCGGCGGGTGCCCCGGCGGCTTGCGAGTTCGCGCCCTTTTCGCTGCGTCGTTTGGCTTGCAGGGGCAGTCGGCGCTCATCGCAGGCGCCTGTGTTCTCGCATTTGCCGCTGCGTTTGCCCTGCGCGGGCGGCTGGTGCTCGGCGCTCGCGTCTTCGGTGCGCAGCGTGCGCGCTTGTTCGGCGGCAACTTCGAAGGGCTCGGCTTTACCCTGGTCGGTAAGCACGTGCATGCCGTAAAACAGCAGCACACCGGCGAACAGCGGCATGGAAGCCGCGAACGTGCAAGCGGGCAAGCGGTCGAACATCAGGAATAGCGCGAACAGAAACGACGCCAAGATGGTGCTGGTTGCCGCGCCGATAACGCACGAGCCGGTGGACAGCAGGCTAAACGAGATGCCGAAGCGAATAAGGAACAGCCCCGAAGAAACGCCTGCAATGGCGCCAACCGCCACCATACCCACGATGTTCGCCCCGCTTGGCAGCAGCACGCAAGCCGGCATGGCGATGGTGCTTGCGGCTATGACAACCGGCAGCGCCCAGTGGCTTGCCGCAGAGCTGATCAGGCGCTCGGTTGCCTGCGCGAACATACCCGCCACCACAAGCGTGAGCGCAACGGAAATGATGGATACCAGGTACACGGTGTCGAGCACCGTTTCGCTTGCGGTAAGCCCAGCGTACAGCCCCAGGCTTTTGAACGACATGGACACCCACGCCGTGTTACACCCCAGCGCCGCGCCTACGGTAAGCTCGGCGGCGGTAGGAATATGGTTGTGCTGCATGATTCCCTCCCTAGATCATGCGATAAGAAAACAGCGGCGGCGTGCGGTGCGGCAGGCGAAACGCAAGGTTGAAAGCCAGCGCGCGCAAAATTCCTCTGCGCAAAGGCTGCCTGTCTCAAACTCGCTCGTGTTTGCGTTTTAATGCGAACACCCTGAGCAGCCAACCATTTGACGTTTGCGTTTCCGCAGGTCAAAAGGTTGGGCGAAAAACGTCTACGCAGCAGGTTCCCCGTAAAACACAAACACGAGCGAGTTTGAGACATTAAGACGCCAATTCGTTGGCTTAGCCCCGGCGAAGCCGCCTTTTGTCTGCAGACACGACCGTTTGCTTGGCGCACTGTCATCCCCCAACGGTGCGCTCTTCTGGCTTTCCATTGTACCTGCACCTTGCTCGAAGGCGTAACGGCAGCGAACTTCTGCTGCCCGTACGATTATCCTATCTTGTGGATAGTCAAGCATTTCCCCAGGTCAAATAGCATCGTGCGCAGCGCACGATGCTAAGCTCCCCCGAAATGCGCCCTGCGCCCGATACCGTTTCGCAGTTGTGTGCATATTGTGAAGACATCTTCGTAACCGACGAGAGGAGGAGGAATGGGCAAGTTCAACATGACGCGCCGAACGTTCACGAAGATGGCGGCAGCTTCTGCCGCTGCGCTCGGCGTGGCAGGAATCGGGGGAGAAGCCCTAGCCGAAACCAAGGGTACGGCAACGCAAACAGCGGGCGAGGTAAAGCACATCCGTTCGGCGTGCCGTGGTTGCGGCAAGATGGAATGCGGCGTGTGGGTGACCGTGCAAGACGGTCGCGTCATCAAGTCGGAAGGCGACGAGAGCGCGTTCCAGTCGGCGGGTAACCACTGCGCCAAGGGTCAGGCAAGCCTGCAAGCGGCGTACCACCCCACGCGCCTGCGCTACCCGCTGCGCCGCACCGCGCCGAAGGGGCAGGACCCGGCGTGGGAGCGCATCAGCTGGGACGAGGCCTACAAGGCAACGGTGGACGCCATCCACGAAAAGCAGGACAAGTACGGCAAGGAAACCTGCATCTTCATGGGCGGCACCAG
>ERZ808240.1546-NODE-1546-length-28027-cov-16.169527_pt1 | contig 28027 bp, 20 predicted proteins | sample MGYA00521084_ERZ808240 | MGnify/ENA primary metagenome ERZ808240 (study PRJEB31516, sample SAMN03275571) | gut metagenome | biome: mammalia-associated habitat; material: feces | host: Papio cynocephalus | place: Kenya | collected 2012-08-06 ... | reverse complement strand
CTCCATCCTTTCGAAGAACCTCACTCCGCCCCACATCACGTACGGGATGTTCGCGCGGATGAGCGCCTGTTCGATGAACCTGGAAAGATGCGCCGCGCGGAACAGCACCGCGAAATCTGAATATGCCGCCTCGCCGCCGTCTATTCTCCGAATGATTTCCTGACAGACCCACTGCGCTTCCTGCAGCTCGTCTGTGGCGTGGAAATGAACGATCTTCTCTCCTTCGCCCCTGCGGGTGAACATCTGCTTGTCTATCCTGTTCTTGTTGTTGATTATGATAGAGTTGGCTACGTTCAGTATTCCCGGAGTCGAGCGGTAGTTCTCGTCCAGGATGATGTCCTTGTCCGCACGGAAGGCCAGAAACCTGTCCGGCTTCGCCCCTCTCCACTCGTAGATAGACTGATCGGGATCCCCGACGATAAACAGGTTTCCACACTTTTCAGACAATGTCTCGACTATCTCCCAATCCCCGGCGTTGCAGTCCTGCGCTTCATCCAGCATCACATAGTTCATCCTCTCCTGCCACTTCTCCCTAACTTCTGAATATGTTTGAAGAATATGTCTGGTGAACTCTATGAGATCATCGTAGTCAAGGGCCAACTTGTCCTTTTGTTTGTACAAAAGCTGCACGCTGAGTGGAAGGCCTGTCCTGCCGGTAACCGGCGATACCGGTACAAGATACTGCTGGACGTATGGCTCAGCTGCCTTTGTACCCGCAAGAGCCTCAAGAAGCTGCCGGACGGTCTTCACGCTCCGTTCCGTGTTGTTCTCGGTCAGCACCTGCCTGGCCAGAGACTTCATGTCCTCCTCGTCAAGAATCTGGAAGTTCTTCGGGTAGCCGAGCCGGTGGATCTCCTCGCGGAGGAAACGGACACAGAATCCGTGTATGGTGCAGACAAAGTCGTTCGTGTAACCAGGAGGAACAAGCTGGCTGATCCTGCTCTTCATCTCCTGCGCCGCCTTGTTAGTGAACGTGAGGCACAGGATGTTTGCCGGGTCAACACCCAGTTCGTTGACGATGTAGGCGTACCGGTAGGTGAGCGCCTTGGTCTTTCCGGACCCCGCTCCGGCCACGACCCGCACCCTCCCTTCCGTCGAGGTCACCGCCTCACTCTGCTGTATGTTCAATGTTCCTAAATCCATTATTGGCAAACCTTTGACTTGCAGCGTGGTTCTCTGCGCTAAGGTTGCGGAGACAAATGTACGCAAAAACCATCGTATTTGCGTACATTTGTATACTGTTGATGGATAATGTTGACAGTCAGTAAGTGGTGTCGAAGTGCTTGAACCACATTGAATAACGTAGTTCTCTTCGGTCGATTTGCACTGATGATGAAGGCGCATTTGAATGGTTGATAATAAGTTACATGCCACCGCTTGATAATCACTGAGTGATGCGTAAGCTATTGACATACATTGACTAAAGCGATTACCTTTGGCTAGATTCGACGTAAGGTAAACTGCTAAAAAATTGAACGATAAATATTTACGATAGATGGACGTGATTGGGCTTTTGATGAATATGATCAGAATTCCTTCCGTAAGCAGGGAGGAGGGAAATGCTGCTGATTTTTTGGAAGGATGGATGAAAGACAACGACTTCGCTGTCAGGAGATTGGGTAACAATCTTTGGGCGGGGTCCAGTCCTGCGGACGGGAGACCGACCGTGCCGCTGAACACCAACGCCGGCACCACCATCATGGCTGACCCCGAGACCGATAACTGAGAGAATCCGCGGTCATGATTCCTATCGCCTGAAGGGCAAGGACGAGGAAAAAGTCTGGTTGAGCCTCAGGGCTTTCTTTATCAGGGTATTTTTATTACATTTGCAAGGCTGGAGCCGGCTGGATAAGGGAGGACAGGGCAAGTCGTTTCCGGACGGAATGGAGAACTGTCCGCAGGACGGTGAAGGGTAGATTGGAAACATATTAATATTCATAAGATTATGGAACTTAAGGGATCTAAGACCGAGGGGAACCTGCGTACCGCGTTCGCGGGAGAGAGTCAGGCTCACACCAAGTATTTGTATTATGCCTCGAAAGCGGCAAAGGATGGCTATGTGCAGATAGGCAGGTTGTTCGAGGAGACAGCGAAGAACGAGAAGGAACACGCCAAGATCTGGTTCAAGCTTCTGCATGACGGAGGTGTGCCTTCCACAGAAGAGAATCTTGCTGATGCCGCGGCGGGTGAGAATTACGAGTGGACGGACATGTATGCAGGGTTCGCCAAGACGGCCAAGGAGGAAGGGTTCGATGAGATTGCTTTCCTCTTCGAGAAGGTTGGGGCAATCGAGAAAACCCACGAGGAACGCTACAGAAAGCTGTTGAAGAACGTTCAGGACGCGGTCGTTTTCTCCAAGGACGAGGACATGATCTGGGAGTGCTCGAACTGCGGACACATCGTCATCGGCAAGAAGGCACCTGAGATTTGTCCGGTGTGCAAGCATCCAAGAAGTTATTTCCAGATCAAGGCAGAAAACTATTAATGTCAAGAATATGAAGAAAATCATCATTGCGGCGGCGGTAGCGCTTGCCTCTTTATCCGCAAACGCGCAACCTAAACCTGTCCAGCCAGAGGCGGATTACCAGTTTACTGTAGTCAAGGAGAACCCTATCACTTCGGTGAAGAACCAGTACCGTTCCGGTACCTGTTGGTGTTTCTCGACACTCGGATTTCTTGAGTCTGAGGCCATAAGAATCAAAAACATCAAGGACACGACCCTCTTCCCAGACTTCTCGGAGATGTTTGTTGTCTCGCATTCCTACAAGGACAGGGCTGTGAAATATGTCCGCACGGACGGCCACATCAATTTCGCCGCCGGTTCGGAGGCTGATGATGTCCTTCACGTTGTTGAAGACTACGGACTTGTGCCTCAAAGCGCGATGCCTGGACTCCAGCCGCTTCCGATTCACGGAGAACTCGATGCCACCACAAAGGCCTATGTAGAGGCCATTGCCAAGAACCCAAACAGAACCCTTTCCACAACGTGGAAGAAAGGCTTTGACGCCATTGTGGACACTTACCTTGGCGAGACTCCAGAGACTTTTGAATATAACGGCAAGACTTACACCCCTGCTTCCTACAGGGATGAGATGGGAATCATTCCGGCTGATTACGTGACCCTTACATCGTTCACCCATCATCCGTTCTACACATCGTTCATCATAGAAATCTCTGACAACTGGAGATGGGATTCTGCTTACAATATTCCTCTTGACGAGTTTATGGAGGTTATCTACAATGCCATTGACAAAGGTTACACCCTTGCATGGGGAACAGACGTGAGCGAGAAGGGCTTCACCAGAAACGGAATCGGTGTGCTTCTCGAGGACGTGAAAGCCACCGCAGGCTCAGACCAGGAGCGCTGGGTCGGCAAGGCTGGAGAGAATAAGGAAATTGCTGCCGAGTTGCCGAAGGAATCTCCAGTGACCCAGGAATCCCGTCAGGAAGGCTTCGACAACAAGACAACCACTGACGATCATGGAATGCAGATCTTCGGTTTGGCCAAGGACCAGAACGGAACCAACTACTTTATGGTCAAGAACTCTTGGGGCACTACAAGCAAGTATGGCGGAATCTGGTACTGCTCCGATTCTTTCGTGCGCGCCAAGTCGATGGATGTCCTCGTCCACAAGGATGCCCTGTCCAAGGACCTCAAGAAGAAACTCGGAATCAAGTAAATGAACATCGTAAAACATATTCCCAACACGATTACCTCTATGAACCTCCTTTGTGGAGTTCTGGGGGTAATCGCTTCTTTGGGAGGACGGCTGGAACTGGGGTTCGCCTTGATGATTCTCGCCGCCGTCTTTGATTTCTGCGACGGACTGGCCGCAAGGCTTCTGAAAGCATATTCAGAAATAGGAAAAGAGTTGGATTCACTGGCGGATGATGTCAGTTTTGGGGTGTTGCCGGCCGTGATGCTTTATCAGATAAGCGGAACGAACATCACGATCTTGAAATACTTGCCGCTTGTGCTTGCCGCATTCTCGGCGTTGAGACTCGCCAAGTTCAATCTGGACGAGCGTCAGCACGACAGTTTTATCGGGCTCCCGACTCCGGCGGCGGCCATGATCTGTGGTTCGCTTGCCACCATGGTGACCGTGAGACCGGACTGCTTTCTGGCGCATTGGTGTGCGGGGCCGGTGTTCATTCCGGTTCTGACTCTGGTTCTTTGCTATCTTCTGGTCAGCGAGATTCCGATGTTCTCTATGAAGTTCGGTGGCGGGAAGAAAGCCCCGAAACTTGAGGTCGCCAAAAGAGTAGCCTTCTTGGTCATTGTCCTGCTGTCTGTCATCATAGCGCTTGTCGAACGCTCCCACTGGTCGTTCATATTTCTGACCAGTTTCTTGGGGTACATACTCATCAATCTGGCGATGAGCGATCTGATGACAAAAAAATAGCCGGATCCGGAAACCGTTTTGATCTGCCTTTACTGCTTCTCATTTGCGTTATGACTGAATCTCGGAAACACGTTATACTTTATGTCCACGGAATGGGCGGGGGCGGCGACAGTCGCATCCCGTCCATTTTGAAGGATAATCTTGGACCTGATTTCGAGGTTGTGATCAGGACCTACGACTTTGATCCGGAGGTGGCTCACAATCAACTGGCCGCTTGGGCGAAGGAGGTCCGGCCTGACCTTGTGATAGGGGAGAGCATGGGAGCCACGCACGCCATCGCGTTGAGGGGATATCCTCATCTTTTCGTCTCTCCGTCACTGAACGCTCCAAGGTATTTCGTGGCATTGGCCTGGATGACTTTGATTCCTGGAGTGACGGCTCTGTTCGACAGAATCTATCGTCCTCGGCCTGGAGACAGGCAGAAGTTGCATTTCACCTACAAACCTTTGAGGAAATGGAAGAAAGTCTATGCCGAGGCGATGCTAAATGCTCCGTGCAATGGGGGCAAGGATTATTTCCATGCCTTTTTCGGCACCCGCGACCATTACCGCCGCAGCGGCGTTGTCTCAATCCGAACATGGAAGAAATACTTCGGCGACGGCACCTGGACCATCTACGACGGCACCCACTTCATGGAGTATGAATATGTCATCTCCCTCCTCATCCCGAAAATCCACGAGGTTTTAGGAATATGTCCTTCGGGTGCATAGAGGCCTGTTTTGCCCCCGGAACTTGTCTTTGCAAGCCTTATGGGTGCGGAACACGTTCTTTTGCCCCCGTGTCACATTGCTTGAGATTGCTTTTAGATGTTGAGAATTGATTGTCAGACAGTTTTGCCTGGATATTCCTTGAGGCCCGCCTCAAGCGAGTCGAACGCCTTTTCCAGTTCCGGAATCCCCAGAACGTAGGCGATCCGGATTTGATCTGCTCCGAACCCGGGAGTCTTGTAGAAGGACTTCGCCGGAGTCACCATCGTGGTCTCTCCATTCAGCCGGAAATCTGTCAACATCCACTTCGCGAACCGCTCGGCGTCGTCCACCGGAATGCGCGCGATGGTGTAGAAGGCTCCCATCGGAGTAGGGGAATAGACCCCTTGCATGGCATTGAGACGGGTGACAGCATAGTCACGCCTGGCGATATATTCATTTCTCACTTCCGTGAAATAGGATTGCGGGGTGTCAAGCGCTCCGATCGAGGCGATCTGCCCGTAAACCGGAGGGCAGAGGCGGGATTGGGCATATTTCATCGCCGCTTCCATCACATCCCTGTTGTGGGATACAATACAGCCTATGCGGCAGCCGCAGAGATTGTAACGCTTTGAGACTGAATCGACGAGAATGACATTGTCCCCAAGGTCGGGAATATTCATCGCCGAGAAATGCGGCTCGTTCGTGTAGCAGAACTCTCTATAGACTTCGTCCGAGATCAGGAACAGTCCATGTTTCCTGGCGACATCTCCGAGCGCGAGCATATCCTCTTTGCTGTAGAGGGTTCCGGTCGGGTTTCCCGGGTTGCTGATGAGGATCGCTTTCGTGCGTGGGGTCACGAGTTTCTCGAACTCTTCGACCGGCGGGACTTTGAAGCCGCTCTCTATGTCGGTGTGGACGGCTTTGAGAATGATGCCGTTCTCGAAACAGAACGTGTTGTAGTTCGTGTAGAAAGGCTCGATCACAATGAGTTCGTCACCCTCGTCACAGGCTATCTGAAGCGCAAGGTTGACCGCCTCGCTTCCGGCCACAGTGACGATGATCTCAGGGACAGAGACTTCTATGCCGATGCCACGGTAATATTTCTCCGCCAGCCCCTTGCGCAGTTCCGGCAGCCCGGCCGAGTTGGTGTAGGAAACGTGGTCGAGTGTGTTGCTTCGCACCGCCTCAAGGGCGCATTCAGGGGATTTGATGTCAGGAGCGCCGACATTGAGGTGATAGACTTTGACGCCGTCGTTTTGGGCCGCGTCCGCGAATGGGACAAGTTTCCTGATAGCGGAGGCCGGCATCTGGCTGGATTTGTTTGATACTTTAACCATCTTTGAAAATGCTAAGGAGTTTTATACACAACTATCATCAAAGATAGTGAAGATTTTCTTACCTTTGCAAACTGTATTGGCAAATTTTTAAATTTGAGTGTTCCGGGTGGCTTCGCTGTCTGGATGTCATTTGATAATTGTGAAGAGATTTTTTACGGTAATATTCTTAGTGCTATCCGTCATTGCGGCTTCCAGCTGCTCTAGGCGGGTTGAAAATGGCTATAGGACAATAGACTATGTCAATTCTCTCTTGACGGATTCTCTTTCGGAATTGCGGACATTGGCCGAAAGCAACGGCAAACCGTCCGGAGCTATTGTCCTGGTCGGCGATCCGTCCGGATGTCTGCGTCTTAGTGAAGAAATGATGAACTGCGATGATTTTGACAACATCGATGCCAGGAAGGCCAGTGATGGGCTGCCTGACTTTGCGGGCGAGACTGTCTCCTCGATTCTGAATTTCGCTGACACAGCCTATAAGAAGGCGCCTGCCACAAAAGACGTCCAGACATCTTTAAGGGAACTTACGGTGAAAGACGCGATTGACGCGCTTCGGCTCCCTTCCCGCTGCAAGATTCTCATTATATGCAGCCACGTTCTTTCTGAATATGGCGGAAGCGATGTCTGCGATCTTTTCGAAAGGATCGGCTGCGACGTCCCGGTAATATGTTCATCCGACACAACGTTTTCCTTCACTGAGACTTGCTTTAAGATGATGAGGGAGCGGAACGCTTTCACACACAACATTTCCACTCCATCGGCAAGACTGTTTATGGTCGTGCGCGATTCATCGGGCTCCAAGGAGTCCCTCCTTCCTTTCATTGACAGCCTTGTTCCTGTTTCGTATCCAGACACTGTCGGAGTCATTGCTCCAAACACTTATTTTTCCCATGTCGTACAAAATCAGCATTAGTCCGGAAGAGATAGAACTGCTGGAGTCTTCGAGCTTTCCAGGCAAGATAAAGGTCATTGACAATCAAGGCTTTGAATTTCTCAAGGCTGTCAGTTACCTCAAGCGGCAGAAGGTCATCGGCTTTGACACGGAATCCCGGCCTTGTTTCTCTGCGGACCAACCGCATTACGGGGTCTCCTTGTTGCAGCTTTCCGGCAAGGAAAGGGCTTTCCTGTTCAGAGTCAAATTGATGGGAGGCATCCCGAAATCATTGCGGAAGATTTTGGCCAGCAAGGAGATAATCAAAGTCGGAGCGGCGGTCACTGATGATGTCCGTGGCCTGAAGAAGCATCATGATTTCGAGCCGAAGTCCTTTGTGGACCTTCAGAAGATGGTCTGGGAATATGGCATAAAGGACAAAAGTGTCAAGAAGATGGCGGCAATAATCCTCGGCGTCCGGATTTCCAAGACGCAGCAGCTTTCTAATTGGGAGGCGGATGTGCTTTCAGATTCGCAGAAGGCCTACGCCGCGACTGACGCTTGGATCTGCCGTGAAATGTACTACAAACTGATGGCTTCGGAAAAGAATCCGCTCACTCCGGAGCAGATGCTCCCTAATCCTCCTAAACATACTGAAAATGACAAAGATAATATTAAAGAAAGGTAGAGAGGACTCTCTCTTGAGATTCCATCCTTGGGTGTTTTCCGGCGCCATCGCGCAGATAGTAGGAGAGCCTGCCGAGGGTGACATTGTAGGTGTGTTCTCACAAAGCGGTGAGTTTTTGGCTTATGGACACTATCAGATAGGATCGATCGCTGTCCGTGTCCTTAGTTTTGCGGGGGAGGATGCCCTTTCTCCTGATTTCTGGGAGAATATGCTGGCCCGGGCTCTGCGCGTCCGTGTCGCGGCTGGGCTGACCTCTTCTCCGGTCCCAGAGCCTGTCGAAGGGCCGGAACATTCCGAGAAGTCGCTTCGACAAGTTCAGCGACCGACGATGACCAACTGCTACCGTCTTGTACACGGAGAGGGTGATGGACTTCCCGGATTGATAATAGACTATTACGACGGGGTCTGCGTCATGCAGGCTCACTCGGTTGGCATGTTCAGGGCCAAAGGAGCGATCTGCGAGGCGTTGAAGTCAGTTTACGGTCCGTCATTGAAGGCTGTTTATGACAAGAGTTCCGGAACGGCTCCTTTCAAGGCCGGCCTCGACCTTATCGATGGTTACCTTTATCGCTCGCCTGATTTTTCCGATGACGAACAGATCGTCCTGGAGAACGGCCATAAGTTCTTTGTCAACTGGACGGAAGGCCAGAAGACGGGATTTTTCCTTGATCAAAGAGGAAACCGCGCCCTTGTGGGAAAATATTCACAGGGCCGCAATGTCTTGAACCTGTTCTGCTACACCGGTGGCTTCTCCGTGTATGCCCTCGGTGCGGGAGCGGTGCACGTTGATTCCGTTGACAGTTCGCGCAAGGCTGTGGATATGGTTGGAAGGAATATGTCTCTGAACGGATTCGAGCCATCCAGACACACTGGTTATTGCGCCGATGCCATCGAGTTCCTCCGTAATGTCCCTGAAGACAAATACGATCTGATGATCGTCGATCCACCGGCTTTCGCCAAGCACAGAGGCGCTCTTAACAATGCCCTGCGCGCTTATCAGCGCCTGAACGCCGCCGCGATCTCAAAGGTGGCTTCCGGAGGTTTGGTCTTCACGTTCAGTTGCTCACAGGTGGTTGACAAGGAAGCCTTCGCGCTGGCCGTGTTCTCCGCCGCCGCACAGACCGGCCGCAGTGTCCGAATTCTCGACCGCCTGAATCAGCCGGCCGACCATGCGGTCAACATCTACCACCCTGAAGGTGAGTATCTGAAAGGATTGCTCCTTTACGTTGAGTAGATCTTACCGCTTGCTTTTGAAGAATTCCACCATCAAACCGGAGCATTCCTCCGCGAGCACGCCTGCCTGCACCTGAGTCTTTGGATGGAGCAGGGAAGGGGTGTAGAGTGAATACCCTCTCTTGGGGTCCAGGGCTCCATAGACGATTCTGCCTATCTGTGCCCAGTTCAAGGCGCTTGAGCACATTGTGCAAGGCTCCACTGTGACGTAGAGAGTGCAGTCATTGAGGTATTTCCCGCCGACAGCCTCTGTGGCCGCGGTGATGGCGATCATCTCGGCGTGTGCAGTGGGATCATGAAGCCTTTCGGTCATGTTGTGCCCCCTGGCGATTATTCTGCCGTGGCACACGATGACAGCCCCGACGGGGATTTCGTCCTCATCAAAGGCCAGACGAGCCTCCTTGAGTGCTTCCGTCATGTATTTTTCGTCCTGATCCATAGTTGAGTGATTACGTGTTTGAGTATTATGAACTGTCGCTTTGCCGAAAACAAAAAAGACAGGCCTAAAAGACCTGTCTGTAAACGTCAGACTGACTTGATTACCATCTGTCCTCAGATGATACAGTCAATTTTTTGCGTCCGTGGCGGCGACGGGAAGCGAGTACGCGGCGACCGTTGGCGGTAGCCATTCTCTCACGGAATCCGTGCTTGTTCACGCGCTTGCGTCTGGATGGTTGAAATGTTCTTTTCATATCTTTTTATTTTTAATTTCCAAAATGGAATGCAAATTTAATCCTTTTGCCGTAATTTCCAAAATATTTTCACACATAAAGTGCGGGGCAGAGTCAAAAAAAAGCAAGAGCGCGTAAGCCACGCATATACCATATATATAATAGGTGAAAATGTAAAGTCTTCATCCAGAATGCTTGGAATAGGCGGTTTTTAAAACAATTTGTATAAATTCAAATTAGAAAACTTACGAATACCTTTGCGAAACGGATATTTTTCGCTACTTTTGCAGTGGGATTGCTGACGGATTCTGTGTCCGTTGTGCTTAAAATATGTTAGGTTCTTATTTATGACGGCAAGAGTTATGATTAATTCAAGTTTACCTCTTTCCGACTACTTAAAGTGGGGGGGGTAAAGTTTTGATTTATAATAACTTACAGAAGAGACTTCGTGGCTTCGCCATGGGGTTGGTGGCTTTCATCGGCTGTTTGTTATCCTCTGGGGTGGCGTTTGCCGGGAGCGAGAGTTCCGTCATAATGCCCGCTTCTCCATCTATGGAGGTTGTCGTTTTGTCCGCTGACTCTTTGTCTGGTACCGAAAGGCATGACACCACATCATTCTCCATCTTCTACAGAGTCGCTGTTTCGAGAATAGAGCGTGGCTATCACGGCAACGCCTGTTCTTTGGACGCCGTAGCCGAGGAACTTCGCAAGGTAGTGTGTGACCGTGATCTGAGAATTCATAAGGTCGTTATCATAGGTGCGGCCTCTCCGGAGGGACCGAAGGCCCTCAACGCAAGGTTGGCGCGTGACAGAGCCGAAAGCGTGAAGACTTTCCTGAGGGGGATCGAGCCGCGTCTGACGGATTCAGATTTCGTTCTCGTCTCTCGTGGAGAAGATTGGGAGGGCGCCGCAAGGATCGCCGAGTCTTTTGACACCATGGCCGGGAACAATGTTGTCTCCGGCATATTCAAAGGCGACAAGTCCACAGAGACAAAGAAGCTGATGATGAAGAATCTTGACGGAGGAAAGACATGGCGCCGGCTCATAGATTCATATTATCCTGCGCTTCGCCGCTCTGACATCCACGTTCTCTATGGCACAGTGCTTCCTATTGAGCCTGTCGGTTGTCAACTTCCTCCGGTCGAGGTACCATATTCACAGAAACTTGCCCCCGCGCTGCGTCTTCCGGATGTGGCCGAACCGGTTGAGGAATCCGAGGTGGAAAAGAAGGTGTATTCTGTGGCTGTCAAGACAAATCTGCTCTATGATTTGGCGACAGCCGTTAATTTTGAGGTCGAATTTCCGCTCGGGAAGAATTTCTCCGTGATGTTCGAGGATGTCTGCCCGTGGTGGAAATGGGGACCGAACGACAAGAAGTACTGCTTCCAGGTCTGGTCGATGGGCGTCGAGCCTCGATGGTGGTTCAGGCGTGATGATCGCAGAGACTACCTCACGGGACACTTCGCCGGGGCTTACGGAATGTCGGGAAAGTACGACTTGCAGTGGGACACCAAAATGTGCTATCAGGGTGAGTTCTGGTCAACCGGTCTCACTTACGGCTATGCGATGCCGGTCTGCAAGTGGATGAACATGGAGTTTTCCGTGTCAGCAGGTTACCTTCGCACCGACTACCGTCACTATCAGCCGGATCAGGACTATGAACACCTCTATCGGGACAAGTACAAGGTTGGAACCACCACATGGTTCGGTCCTACCAAGTTGAAAGTCTCGCTGGTGATCCCTATCGGGAAAGATTCACACAAAGTAAACAAGTAAAAGAACAAATCATTGACATGATGTCTGACATCAATGTGAAGTGCAGTTCCGCTGTGCTCTTAAGCCGTGGACTGACCATTCTCCTGCTGCTTCTTGCGATTGTCGCGGCAGGATGCCGAAGGCGTCCTCTGGAAGATCCTGACTATCTTACAAATGTCAGGGTCAAGGTGAATGTGGCTGGAATCCCCAACGTCACATCGGACATCTACAATGACAAGATTCCGGTCCAGAAGATCGATCCAAGCGCGATGCACGTGCTGTTCTTCGGAGAACGCGAGGATGTCGTGGCCGCGGAGGACTTCATCACTGACGTGAGCTATGACGAGGACGGAAACCGCATTGTGAGCGGTGAGGTCATGCTTGCTCCGGGCAGTTACAGGATGCTTGTCTATGACTTTGGCACAGAGGCGACTCTTATAAGGAACCATTACAATTGGGATAGGGCGGAGGCTTACACTGAGCCTGTGCCGTCCTCCGTTCTGAACAGGTACTCTGCCAAAGGTGAGGAAGCTCTGAACATCCTCACCCAGCCGGAGCATCTTGTGGTGGCCAGGAACGCGTGCGAGACGGTACCTTATCATAACGGAATCTACACGATCTGCGCGGAAGCCACATCAGTCGTCGAGAGCTGGTACATTCAGGTCAAGGTCGATGGGCTTGAATATGTCTCCTCGGCGCAGGCGATCCTCTCTGGCATGGTCGGCGCTAACCTTATCGCTACCAACACCAGAGTTGACGACCCCGAGGCTACCATCTGGTTCAGTCTCCGGAAAAGCGATGACAAAGGGCAGGATGTGATCTGTGCGGTGTTCAACACGTTCGGGCGCATCCCTGAGTCAGACAACAACTTCGAGGTGACTTTCGACTTTGCAGTCAAAGGCGGTACGAATGTCCGCAAGACATTCAACATTTCGGACCTCTTCCTCACTGAGAACGCCGTCAAGCATCATTGGCTTCTCTTGGAGGACACGATCAAAGTCGAGCCGCCGAAGAACGCAGGTGGCGCCTTTGACCCGAAGGTCGATGACTGGGAGGATGAGCATCAAGACATAGACATTTAATACTCACATAATTCATAATGCTAAGAGCGTAATTATTAATTGTTTTGTTAAAAAAAGAAAATTTTCAGTTTAACTTTTAAATTTGTGTTTATTATGAAAAAAGTAGTGTTATTCCTTGCGGCTGCCGCCACACTCGCGGCATGCTCAAAGACAGAGGTGACACCGGTCGCCTCAAACGAGAACAGCGAGATCACATTCAACGTGGCTCCTCGCACAAAGGCGCTTTCTGAAACTCAGACTGACTTTAGCCACGACAATGTCTTTGTCTCATATGCCTATTATCTTGGACCTGGCAAGACATGGGCTGACAACAACTCTGAGGCTCAGGAGTACATCGTCGGTTCCACAATTTCGTACGATGGCAACTTGTGGAGGAATGAGACAACATCTTACTATTGGCCAAAGGATGGAGGTTCATTGACATTCTTCGCTTATTCGTACAACAAGAAAGATATGACCGCCGGCGATAATACTGGTTTTGGCTGTACATGGGAGCTCGACCAGGATGGAAAACAGTGGTCTGGCGGTATCCATGGGGCGTTTGATGTAGCCACAAACAAGAATGTTGATTTCCTTGTCGCTGACATCGCTGCAGACAAGACTGCAAATGAGAATACCTACGCTCACACTGGTGTTCCGACTCTTTTCCGTCACAGGCTTTCTATGGTCAATGTCGCCGCTAACCTTGCCGAGAATTATGCTAACAAGAAGTTCATCTTGAACTCTGTGAAATTCACTAAACTTTGCCATTATGCAACCTATTGCCAGATTCCGGAGAAGATGACCCCAGGTGGAAACTTGTTTTTGTCTGATCAGGTTTATGCTGAGAATGTTGGCTTCGAGGTTAAGAGTGGAGAGTTGATTGCAGTCCCGGCTAAGATCAAGGGAGGCTCAGATGTTGAGGATGGTCAGTACATCTACATTCCTCAGGAATTTGGTGATGACAGCTATATTGTGATTACATATACTGTGGAAACCGCTGTCGGTAACAAGATCGTTAAGGAAGAGTGCGCAAAGCAAGTTAAGGTAAAGGATGTTTTCACAAAGTGGGAAATGGGACACAGGTACACTCTCAACCTTACATTCTCTCTGAACGAGATTCACTGGGATCCAGCTGTTGAGAACTGGATTGATGACGTTGCTGGTAACATTACCATCGACAGATAATAAGAATAGCGGGCATTCCCGCTCCATAAGCCTGCCGGGAGGTGATACTCCCGACAGGTTCTAATTTAAAGTAACATAGATGAAAGGAACAAGCCTCACATTATTTCTAACGGCCGGGATGGCCGGTGTCCTTGCGGTTTCCTGCGCAAAGAACGACCGGATGCCTGGACTTGATGATGACGCCAAGGAGATCTGTTTCAGCATGGTTCCGGTGAAGACCGTGACCAGGGCGGCAACAGGCTTCAGCAATTTCCCGACCGATTCGGCATTCGGAACAAGAGCATATTATCTGCCCCAGGAAAAAAGCTGGCTCCAGACGCACGATGAGGCTGACCTTTACATCGACACTGAAAGGATTTCCTGTCGTGACGGTGTCTGGAAGGCCTGGGAGTCCGGCAAGTCTTATTGGTGGCCGAAGGCAGGAAATCTTTCGTTCTACTCTTGGGCTCCGTACAATCTTCTTGACAAGGGATTGTCTGTGGACAACAAGAACGGCATCCGTATCTCCGGCTGGTCGGTAAAGAACACTCCCGGGTACGGTGGGTCCACCAATTATGGCGGCGATGCTCCGAATGATGGCAGCACAGACATTCTGGTCGCGGGAACTTATGATGTCTCTTCGGCCACGAATGCGGATGCGATTGCAAACGGGGCAAAGATCCAGTTCTCTCACGCGCTTTGCAAAGTCAGATTCGTGATTTCTCTTGATTCTGATGACACGGACAAGGAATGGAGGGTGTACAGCGTGGCATTGAGGGACATCTACACTCAGGGTGATTTTTCAGGAGGAATGTGGGGCAGCCATTCGAATATGTGTGACTACATTCCTGACCCAAAGACAACAGAGCCTCTCAAGGCTGGATCATTCACAGAGATATTCCCTGTGACAATGATGCTTCCACAGCCTGTCAATCCTTCCGTGTCGCGTAAGCCAAGGATAGAGATAAAGTGTTGGGACGGCAAGACTTTGGTTGACGACGGAAAGGGCAATAAGATCCCTGATTATTCAAATCTTACCGGCGTGCTGTACGGCAACACAACGGAACTGCTTCGGTGGAAGGAGGGCACGAACATGACTTACCACCTGTACCTTACGACCGGTAATGGCGAGTATATTGAGTTTGATGCGGCCACTTCGGATTGGACGGAGGCCGATGGCGACAACATTTATATGCGTTAGGACAAACGATGAGTTTCAGTAATATATTCATTCATGGATTTTACGGCAGGCCGCTGATGGTGACATTGGCAGCCTTGCTCATGTTTACAGCCTGTGACAAGCAATCTGGAACTTCAGAACCGGATGACGCGGATGATATCTCTTTTGCCGGCACACCTTCGCAGACAAAAGCCGGCGGCGGAGACGTGATCACCAACACAGACGGAAAATTGAGGAAGGCTCCGTTCGGTATTTTCGGTTTCAAGACTTCATCAGACGACTCGTCGATCACCGGAAATCTGACTAATGTGTTCTCCACCACCGATGCCCAGGAGGTCGGATGGAGTCAGTCCGATGGCAAGTGGACTTATTCCCCGAAAAGAAGGTGGGAGAATTCCATGCACTATCGATTCCGCGCTTTCTGGCCCTATGATGTCGAACTCAATCCGGACTCGAACGCGTCAAGGATCGGTATAGAGTACAAGGCGACGACAGAGAGTTACGATCTGTTGGTGGCATACGCCACCCGCTATCCGTTGAATGAAGGCATACAGCCTGTCAGACTGTTGTTCCATCATGCCCTTTCCGGCCTCCGGTTCAAGATCCGGTTCGATTCTAAGGTCAAGAAGGGGACTGTGGACTATGTCAACAGATTCTACCTGCAAGGAATGTACTCCGTCGGCTACATGATCTACGGGCAGATGGCAGATTCCGACCCCGTGGACAAGATTGAATGGATTTTTGACAGGTACGGAAACACTTTTGACAAAACGGGCAGGATGTTCGACTGGACCGGCAAGGAGAAATTCAGCATTGCGGCCAATGCGACAGACAAGAGTGAGGTGGCCACGGTGTTCGACAATGACAAGGTTGTGTTCATCCCTCCGCAGACGCTCTCTTCCGGTTTGGGCGTGACCACGGCGAATTTCTACACCCAGACTGGAGGCGACGCGCTTCATTCGGTTGACATACCACGGACCACGCTTGAGCCTGGCAAGATCTACACATTCACTTTGGTGATTCATGACACTTATCTGACTGTGGACATTGACATAAAGGATTGGGATGTGCTTCAGTCAAACGTTGACATAAACCTTTAGTACGATATGAAATCACGCAGAAGCATATTCATGGCATTTATTGCAGTCTTGGTGTTCGTTCTTGCCTCCTGTGGCAAGGAGCCGGTCGGCACAAGGCTTGAGGGGACAGGTGACCTTGTTCTGACAATCTCCAACCTGCCTCCGGTGACGGTCACCAGAACCGCCCGCGAGGGTGACGTGATGAACACGCTGAGCCTTTGGCTGGTGCGTGACGATGTCATCGTCATTCATGAGCATCTGCTGACAAGAGGCGAGGAGAATGATGTGGACGTGACATTCAATGAGGACGGCAAGACAGCTGTCATGAAGTTCCGTGACATAGAGAGGGGAAACTACACACTTTATCTTGCCGCGAACTATAAGGATCTTGACAAGGGGTATTACAAGGAGGGTGTCAGTATCGACGATGGATTCAGGAATATTGTCCTTGATCCGGTCGAAGACGGAAAGGCCCCCGAATTTGGAGAAGATGGGGTGCCTTGCTCCGTGGCGGTTGATTTCTCGATTGGCGCCGGCGAGAACAAGGTGTCAGCCCAACTACTTCGCTGCGTCGCAAGGTTGACGATTTCAGTCCGTAACAACATAGCCGGCAGTTCGATGTTCTTTAGAGGCGTCGGATTGTCCAGGCAGAATCCTACGCACGCTTACGCTTTTGAGCATGAGAACGAGATCCCTGCCGCATCGAAGAAAGTGTCGTTCCCTGAGATGACCGATTTTGTGCGTGTTGACGCTCAGACTGAGGAACCTGTCATGATCTATGACACCTACCTTTATGAAACTGCTCCGGAAAGTGAGGCTGAGCCGTTTACTTTCAGTTTGTTCGGTGCTGTTTACCGTGATGATTACAGTAAGGATGATCTCAAGATCGCCTATAGGAAGGGGTACACTTTCGCCGAGAACATGACGGCCACGGCCACAACGAGCGACATGTTTCTTTTGAGGTCCGCGGCTTCTGAAAATTACTACATCGGGGATGTGGACGGTGTCTTGATCTACAGTTTTTTCTCGGGAGACACCGAACTCAGGAACCATAGAGGAATCGAGAATTATTTCTGGAGATTCTCTTCAAGTTCTTCATCCACTATCACAAATGTCGGTACTGGACGGCAGGTCAGGCTTGATGGAGCCACGGCGTCCATGGTGGAGTCTGGCAATGGTACCGTATTCAGTTTGATTAGTGATCGGAACGTGAACGGATTCCGTCTTGTCAGCGGCAACTACAGCCTGACAATCGACCCGGATCTCGGTATATATGGTTCGACGGACAAGTCCACTGATCTGGTTACCCATTGGCTTTTCAGAAAAGCGACTGAAGGTCATGATAATGTCGTGCCTTATTTTGTGGACGCGGAGTATGAAATTCCCCTTGCGCCGAGAACCATGACCTACATTGACCGGTATGGCGTTGCCCAGACACTCCGGCATATTCATAGAAACGAGCATGTCAAGCTTACGATCGGAGTGTTCTACAACCGGGAACTCGGACAGTTCGATTTTCAGATCGAGCCATGGAACAAGAAAGACAGCGAGACAACGTTTGATTAACAGCATCTTTTGTAAACGGTTGATTTTTAGGAAAAAAGATGAAAAGATACGTAAGCATATTCATGATTCTCTTATTTGCGGCTTTCTCATTCTCGTGTATGAGGGAAGAGTTTGCCGGAGAGGATGTCATTGTCTCTGGGGAGAGTTTCTTGCAGTTGGATTTCGGGGCACAGAATAACGGCGAGGTGCAGACGAGGGCCACGGTTGACGAGAAGAGCGAGAGCCAGATCTACAACTTTTACCTCTTTGTTTTCGACAAGAGTGGGGCGAAGGTCACTGGGCAGTACTTCGACGCTTCCAGTCAAAAGGAGTCAAAGGGTACGCTGGAGACCTCGATCAGCAATTGCTGGTACGTCCATAATGCAACCACAAACGATGAACAGACGGCCGGGACTGTCCGCGTGAAGACGGCGAACGGAACAGGGATGAGCATCTACATGATCGCCAACCTTGACGCTGACATGGTTCGTGTGTCGGAGGAACTTCTTGCTCACAACATTCAGAATGAGAGTGATTTGAAGAAATTCAACGTCTATCTGAACCAGCGTATCGTCAACCGCAACGGTTATTTCCCGATGACCGGAAAGATTTCCGGTGTGACTGTGAACGGACGGGAAGATGAATCCAGGGACATTGAGGTCACACTGATCAACCGGACAATGAGCCTTCGCAGGATCGACGCGAAGGTGCGTTTCATTTTTAAGACAGGCAATCGGCCGGATGAGAACGGTCAGGTCATCAAATCGTTCGAGGCAAAGCAGTGGAAGGTTGTGAATGTGCCTCGCACTTCTTATCTTCTGAGCTATGAGGACAGAGGCTTTGCCGATGCTTCAGGACACGATTTCATCAGCGTCGGGTCATCTGTCCCCGCTTCTGAATATTCAGGCTACGCGAAGGATTTCTTCGACACGGATTTCGTCAATTTCGAGGAATTCCCGAGCGGCACCGAGTCTCGGTTCTCCTTCTACATGCTGGAGAACAGGCAGACCCCTAAGAAACCGCTTGCCTGCTTCCAGGACCGAAGCCGCAGCCTTAAGAACTCTGACGGCACGAACGGCGCCTGCGAAGTCTCTTACGTGCTAAACGGCGAGCCCTTCACACGTCAGATGAGGCTTTATGAATATGCCAATGACTTCTCTACCTATGTGGTCGTGACCGGTAGGGTGGAGATGGAACTGAAGAACGACAAGTCAGGCCAGGTCCTTGGCGGTGATGTCCAGTACATCATCCACCTTGGTGACTGGAATTCCACCATTTACAACTCAGCACAGGGCGACGGTAAAGACACCTATTCCGGCTATGACAACTTCAACACCGAGCGAAACACCTCCTACACCTACACTGTCACGGTCAATTCTGTCAACAGCATCAGGGTCGAGGTGGAAAGCAGCCAGCCTGGCTATGGCGGTGGCTTCAAGGAGAACCAGCCGGGAGCGAGCGGCGCTGTCACTGTCGCGAAGGAGGAGATTGTCCTTTGTGACTGCCACTATGTGTCGAGGACGATTTCGTTCAAACTCTCCAATTTCTTTGAGGGAAGCAGGTATGACAGGCAGCATTGCATCATTGACAAACTTACATGGAGCGTGAAGACTCCTTTCGGAGAGGGTGAGCCGATCAAAAATGGAATGGATGTCACGACTGGTCTGGACTATAAGTGGGTGCATTTCAGACTGAACAAAAAGAACGATGACGGAACTTTTTCGGAGAACAGAAGAAAATTCGTCAACAGGCAGTGGGACTATCCTTTGTCGGAACGCCACTCCGCTTCTGACAACAAGGAAGGGGACGGAACCGACGGCCTGGCCGGCAACCACAATGACGGCATCATGGACATCACCCAGCTTGTCTCCTACATCAAGGATCAGGTCAACAAATACCTTGACAGTCCGACTGCAAGTGATTTTGATTCTACTGATCCGGCCAAGGCGAAACTCACTTTCACAACTTTTGTAGATGAGTATTACTACGAGTCGAATCCTCTCAACAACGAGAAGAGTGCTGATCTTTGGAAAATGTTCGTCAATCAGGAGGACCGCAAACTCCACATCCTCTGCAGCACCGAAGTCAGCAAGGATCTTGAGTCTCGTGTGACAGGCTCCGTCATCACCATCCAGCAGCACGCCATCCAGAGCATCTACAACACGGACCCGTCCTACACAGTGTTGAAGACGGCCTGGGGACTTGAGAATGAGGACGAGTTTGACGGACAGTTGTCGTACTGGAAGACGACATCTTCCGAGCGTCGCTACAACGATGATGACTGGAACGGCCTCTACAACACATGCAAGGAATGGGGCGTGAGTCCTAAGAACACTTCTTCAACGTTTACTACTGGCGTGAAGTGGGGAAAATTCATGGACTACGAGGTGGACAACAGCAAGACACAGTTGGCGAAGGATTATGAATATTCCCGTTACTCCTGCATGACCCGTAACCGCGACAACAATGGTGACGGTGTGATCGACCGTGACGAAGTCAGGTGGTATTTGGCGTCGATCAACCAGTTGGTCGGCCTTGCCATAGGAAGCGGTCTTTTGAGCAAGGACGCTCAGCTTTATAACAAGTCTCCGGAGGATCAAGCCAGTTCCGATGACCAGGTCTGGCAGCAGCATGTCGTATCCAGCACAAGCTACACCGAAGGTCGGAACAGCAACAATCCGACTTTGGTGTGGGCAGAGGAATGCATTTCGACGAGTGCCGCCAATGAAAGCTGGCAATATATTAAAAAGCCGAGCATCCGTTGTGTAAGGAACCTTGGCTACATTGATGGCAATGATTCCGAGACTTATGACATTGACAAGAAACCGGAGGATTTCATCGTGTCCGAAAAGCGGTCGGATGGTAATTGGCTCTTTACGGCGACTCATCTCAACAAGAATGCGTTGCGGTACTATACTTCGAGGGAATTGACTTTCGCCGATGAGCGCTCAGTGGAGAATAACCTTTACAAAAAATTTGAGGTGTGTGGTTCTGACACGAATTTGTCACCAACTCTTAAATTTGAATCCATCAACACCAATATCAGCAATGCGATAGCAAGTGGCCAGCCAAATCCTTATTGTCCGGAAGGTTACCGTCTTCCGAGCCAGACGGAACTTGCGGTCATGAGGTACTATATGGGCGATGATAAACCTCAAGGAACATCCCCGACCAGGACATTCTTTTCTTTTGGCCCTTTGGGCGATCACTATGACAGTCAAAAACAGGAGACAAACAAAAAGTACGGCTTCATTATGAACCACAGATACAATATGACTGTCAATCACGAAGATATCAACAAAGTCCGTTGCGTCCGTGACATCCGCGTGAACTGATTCTTTGCGGGATATGAATCCCACCATGAGAATCGGAAAGGAGTTACGGACGTCTGGTACCTGAGAATGCTTTTTCAGGTACCAGACATAATCTTTTATAGAGCCTGTGGTCAGACAGGCTCTACAGTGATATTCAGTTTTTATTATCTCTTGGAGGTGACGTCAGCCTCGTACTTCTCCACGGCGGCGATGAAGTCCTGGCCTACCGGGACGCCGTTCTTGAGGTTGAAGTAGTCGTAAACGGCTCCGAACGGCAGTGACTTGGCCTCCTCCAGAAGGGCGAGACGATGGAAGTGCTTGCCGTTGTCCTCGTACTGACGGAGGGTGTCAAGCGGTTCAAGGAAGGCCTGGAGCATGCACTTTTGGGTCGAGCGGGTGCCGATGATGTAGGCTCCGATGCGGTTGATAGAGGCATCGAAGTAGTCAAGACCGATATGTGTGCGGTCAAGAGCACCGGCGCGGACAACCTCCTTGAACAGGTCGAGAGTCTGGTCGTTCATCGTGACAACGTGGTCGGAGTCCCAACGAACCGGACGGCTTGTGTGGAGCATCAGCTCAGGAACAAAGAGGAGCAGGGAGGCAACCATGTCGCTGATGTTCTCGGTTTGCTCGTAGTGGCCTGTGTCGAGGGTGTACATCAGCTTGCGGGTCGAGCAGTAGCCGGTCACGAAATCGTGTGAGCCGACGGTGTAGCTCTCAAGTCCGATTCCGAAGAGCTTTGCCTCAAGGCATGTCTTCATGTGAGGAAGGTTCTCGGAGAGGATTTCGTCAAGTGACTGAGCCATGATCTGACGGTAGCGGAGACGCTCCACGGTCTGGTCCTTGGAACCGTCATGAACCCAGATGTTCATGATGCAAGGATCGTTCTGGAACTTGCCCATCGCGTCGGCCACCCTGCGGCAACGCTTTGTGTGCTCGATCCAGAAGTCACGGATGGACTTGTCTGGGTTGGCGAGGGAAAGATCACCGCTCTTAGGGTGAGAGAAGGATGTGGAGTTGAAGTCGAGCTTCATTCCGTTCTCCTTTCCCCATTCCATCCAACTCTGGAAGTGAGATGGCTCAACCTCGTCACGGTCAACGTGCTTGCCCTGGAAATCCCCGTAGATTTCGTGCAGGTTCAGACGCTGCGTTCCGGCAAGAAGGCTCTTCACGAACTTGATGTCGGCGCGGAGCTCGTCGATGTTGCGGGCGCGGCCAGGATAGTTGCCAGTCGCCTGTATTCCGCCTGTGAGGGCTGTGTCGTTCTCGAAGCCCATCACATCGTCAGCCTGCCAGCACTGGAGGGAGATCGGGGTCTTCTCAAGAAGCTCTATAGCCTTGTCAGTGTCAACGCCGATGGCAGCGTAACGTTCTTTGGCCATTTCATAGGCCTTTGTTATCAAATTCTCGTTCATGCTATTTTTTAGTTTATTGATTTGTGAGATTCTTGAATTTATTACCTTTGACATTTCCGTAACCGATGATGCCAAGGATTAACTGTTTTTTTTGAGTAAGTGGGGTTAACCCCTTGGCTCATAGGTGATTGTTTGAATGGAGTTTCCGATGATGCGGCGCATATCCCAGCGGTCTCCCACAAGGCCGGATACCTTTGCCTGAAGCATGATGTTACCGATTGCCGTGCCCTCCATCGGGCCTGCTATGACAGGAATCCCGAGCGCATCGGCGGTCAGTTGGCACATAAGCCCGTTGGCCGACCCACCGCCGATCAAGTGCAGTTTCTCGATCTTGAAGGACGCGAATCCCTGAAGCATTCCGATGACTTCTTTGTACCTTTTTGTGAGGCTGTGGTAGATGCAGCTGATCATCTCGCCGTCATTCTCGGGAACCTTCTGGCCAGACTCCTTGAGCGCGGCCTTGATCTCTGCGTACATGTCCTTAGGTGCGGCGAAACGTGGATCGTCCGGATCTATGGTTGAAGGAAAGCCGATCGCCTCGCGCGCCATGTCCACCATCTCTGCGTATGAATATTTCCGTCCTTCGCTCTCCCAGGTCTTGCGGCTCTGCTCCAACAGCCACATTCCCGTGATATTCTTAAGGAATCTGGTCGTGCCTTCTATTCCGCCCTCGTTCGTGAGGTTATATTCATAAGACTTCTCATCGATGATCGGGGCCTTGGACTCGATGCCCATCAGGCTCCAGGTGCCGCTGCTGAGGTAGGCGAAGTTCTCACCCGCCGCAGGGACAGCCGCGATGGCCGAAGCCGTGTCGTGTCCCGCGACGGCGATGACCGGTACCGGTTCCATTCCGGTCTCCTCGCAGATCTCCTTTTTGAGCATTCCGACCTTTGTGCCCGGTTGGGCGATGTCCGGCAGGATAGAAGGGTTGATTCCGAGACGCTCCAGAAGGTCTCTCTGGAAATCCCTCGTGCGTGGGTTGATGAGGCTGGAGGTGGACGCGTCGGTATATTCACAGACCATCTCTCCGGTCAGCATGTAAGCCAGCAGGTCCGGCATGAAAAGAATCTTGTCGGTCTGAGGCAGCCTTGAGTCAGCTTCCTTGCTTTGCGCGTAGAGCTGGAAGATGGTGTTGAAGTTCATTATCTGGACTCCGGTGACGGAGTAGAGTTCCTTTCGAGGTATGATCTTGAAGACTTCCTCCGGGATTCCGTCGGTATAAGGATCTCTGTAAGCCCTTGGCAGTCCGATGATTCCACCGTCCTTGCCGACGTGACCGAAGTCCACGCCCCAGGTGTCGATGCCGATGGATTCGATCTTCACGCCCGTTCCGGCGACCTTTTTGAGCGCGGCTTTGAAGTGGTCGAAAATGGAGTTGATGTCCCAGTAATATTTCCCGTCAACCTCCTTGACGGCGTTCGGGAATCTATAGACCTCCTCTGAAGTCAGTTTATTGTTTTCGACGGTGCCGATGATGGCTCTGCCGCTCGTGGCTCCGAGATCAAAAGCAAGAAATTTCATAAATTACGTGGCATTTCATTCATACAAATTTTGTTTTTTTTCGCTGTTTTACCGCTGAATATTTTGACATTCTGACTTGGAAATTTGATAGGGAATTATTTTTTGCTATATTTGTGATGCACAATTAGTAACAAAAGGTCAGCGAACAATGGCTTCTGTTCATCTTAAATATTTGGCGGTTAACCCTGTTGATCTCAAGTGGGGGACGGCCGTCAACTCGGTGGGTTTTCAGGAAATCGCTCCCGGAATGGACTATCCGCCTCGTAACCATCCGTCCCGCTATGTGTTTTCCATCGCCAGCGGCAGGATTCTTCAGGAATATCAGCTGCTTTACATCACTGAAGGCAAAGGCAAGTTTTCTTGCGAGACCTTGGGATGTTCCAAGTCCATTCCTCTCAAGGGAGGGATGATGTTCCTGCTTTTCCCTGGTGAATGGCATTCGTACTACCCTGACAAATCTACAGGTTGGAAGGAATATTGGATTGGCTTCAACGGCGGGTTCATCGACAATCTGGTCGGGCAGGGCTTTTTCTCGAAGGACAGGCCGCTTTTCAAGGTGAATATCCACGAGGACATAGTTAACCTCTACACTTCGGCGATCAACGCCGCTGTGGCTCAGGAGTCTGGCTTCCAGCAGGTTCTGGCCGGCATCGTGGACCGGCTGCTCAGTCTGGCGTATTTCTACGACAGGAACTCGCAGTTCCAGGAGTCTGACACAGCGAACAAGATTAGTCAGGCCAAGGTGATGATCCACAGCCAGTACATGACAATTTCACCGGAGGAGGTGGCTGCCAAACTTTGCCTGAGCTATTCGTCTTTCCGCAAGACATTCAAGGAATATACGGGGTTTTCACCGGCGAGGTTCATCAATGAGGTGCGGATGAGCAAGGCGAAAGAGTTGCTCACCAACACCACGATGAGCATCAAGGAGGTGGCCTACAATGTGGGCTACAACAATCACGACTATTTCTTCACTGCTTTCCGCCACATGACTGGCCAGACTCCGGCTGAATACCGCAACGCCACCCAGGTCGCCAAGTTATAGTCCGAGGAGTCGGACCGGGCCGAGGAGGCCTGACGGGAGGAGTTTGTCACTGGCTTTGTAGAAGCGGCGGATTGCGGTCACAGGATTCTTTTCGCCTGGTTGGACATCTCCGATCATGCGGTTGCGCCAGACGTTGGTGACCTTGATTTCCAAGAGGTTGTCACCTTCTTTCAGAAGAGGCTTGATGTCGGCTGTCCTGAACGGGGCCTTCCAGAGTACACCTGCCTCGGCACCGTTGACGGAAATGTCGGCGATGTTCTTCACGACACCTAAATCTATGAATATCTTCGAGTTGTCTGCCAGTGTGGTGGAATCTACCGCTATCGTGGTCTTGTAAACGGCTGTGCCGGAAAAATATTTCACGACAGGATTCTCCTTTCTTGTCCAGGACTCCAATTCCGGGAACTCCTCATCGGCGGTGCCGCCGTTCTTCTGATTGAAATGCACCTGCCAGGTGGTATTTATACTCTGGATTACGGTTGCTTCCAGTGTCTGGTATGTCGCTTCGGTGGCTGGTGAGCCATATCGAACCACAGGCTCAGCGACTGTGGTTAAATCAGATGCGAGAATTGTGGAGGAATCAGGAACGTTGACAAGCATTGTGTCCACGGTCACTTTGATTTGTGGCTTGTCGGAAAGCACGACGAACCTCGCGTCTGCGGAAAGCAGCTGAAGCGAGACGTTCGACAGATCGCCAGAGTGCCCTACCTCCGTGTTCATAACCTCACCGTTTTCTGGATTAAATATGGTCGCAAACTTCCCGCCGTCCCTGAAACTGAGCTCCACGTTGGAATCCTTCCCGGAGAAGTTTCTCACCCAGTAGATTTGGGTGCTGTCCGGAAGGGTCCTGTGGACATATTTAAAGTTCCCGTAGCTGTCAGGAGTGTTCGCCGGAGCCTCGGAGGCATCTTGGTCACCGAGTTTGTCTAAGTGGCCAGAAGTCGTTTCGGCGGGTTCAGCGATCGGTGAGGCGACCTCCGAAGTGACCGTTGCACGGAAATCCGGCTCGATTCCGCTTCTCCTCAGACAGTCCTCAAGGCCTTTCGTGAACACATTCTTCCTTCTGGAATGCCAGACGTCATCCACGATCGAGGCGAACGCCCTGTCATCGGCCTTGAGCCCGGCACATTGCTTCGGTTCCTTTCCGCAGATGATCACCCCGGCATCGGCGAACTCTTTGATCTTTTTAAGAATGTCCAATGACATCACCTCGCAGTTTCTGTCGAGCCACAGTACCCTGTAGCGCGCTCCTGATGGAGCCACGAGGATCCCGTTCTCGGCTTTCACACCTGATCTGAGCACAGTCGGGTTGGCGAAATCGTAGTTGTAACCATCCGGAACCTGCGGCAGAGTGCTGAAAGCATCACCACCGTAAAGTCCGGTGATGTTCAGATCCTCTCCATAATATAATAATATGTCAGCGACTGAGGTCCCCTGCTGAAGCATAGAGCTGGAACGTGCGAGGTAATCGGTGAGCACCCAGGCATATTCCCCCCAAGTCTCGTTTCTGTGCAGCCATTGTCCGTAGCGGAACAGTTGAAGTCCCGGAAGGTATTTGTCGTTTGGCTGTGAGGCTGACTCGTGGATCACGAATCTGTTGACTCCGGCGCTGAGTCCTACATCGGCGATGTATTTCATATTCTCCGGGCAATATGTGTAGGCTCTTCCCTCGTCTCCGTTCACGGAGAATGATTCTGCGGCGACCAAAGGCTGTCCGTAGATGTGCGAGACAGAGGCTGATTCCCTGATGTCACAGATGGCGGATGGCACGGAAGACCCTGTCGGAGTGTTCTCCATCCAGAACGCCGCCATCGGTATTGTGGCCTTGATCTTCGGGTCCATTCCGTCACCGGTGTAGGCGCGGCCCCCCTCGTGGGACTCAGTGTAGCGGCCCGCAAGGTCATATTCTTTGACTATCTCATTGATTCTGTCGTAGTTCTCGCTGAACAACTCGCCGAGAGTGCGCCTCCAGTCCCAAAGAAAACGTTCGCTCATCTCGGAACTGCCGATGATCTCGCCGGTGAGCACCGGCAACCATGGCAGAAGGTCGTAACCACGTCGTGCCTTGAATTCTTCAGCCATTTTCGGTGTCCATGTGTAGGCTCCGGCCTCGTAACTGTCAACAAGCAGGTAGCGGATGCCCTTTTCACCGAGCATCCCTCCGGCCGCCTCTTTATAGAGATCAAGATAGGTCCTGAAATATCTCATCCATGCATCAGGATCCAGCTTGTCTACCTCAAGGCCTGTGGCTTCGGGAGAGGCCGGATGGTTTACCTTTCCTGTGATGGACCATCCGAAGCGGTAAATCCTCCAGCGCCCCGCCGGCAACGTGCACTCCAGTTTCCCGTCCGCTGTCATCTTCCCGGTAAGATCGATGACATCCGAGGTCCTGATGGCGTCCTTTGAATATGGCGTGTGGTATTTCCAGAAATCATGGATTACGCCGAAACCGCCAAGTTCTTGACAGTGATTTACTTTCGTTACCGTGTACAGTTCAAGCGACTCAAGCTTCTCGCCCTTTACCCTGAAAAACTGTGCGCATGCCGGCGGAATGTTCATGGTAAGGTACGGCAGCACTGTCGGCTCTATGTCACAGACTTTCCGCCATTTCACACCGTCGTCACTGCATTCGAGAATATTCCTGCATTCCGGCTTTCCGCTTCTCGGCCGGCTGCCCATCGCCATGCTCTTTAGAGTCAAAGCCTTGATCGTCTGAGGTTTCCTGAATTCCACGCTGATCATGCTCTCACTCTTGCTGACTTGTGCTCCGAGTGCGTTCATTGATTTGTCGGAATTAGACAGCCTGACAGCGAGAACATACAGATCTTTGCCGTGGGGCTTTACTTCTATGCGGTCGTTGTCGGTGAGGTAGTCTTGGTATGGACCGACAACATTGTACAGTGCAGGCATTTGGACAGAAATCTTACCGCCTCTTGTGTCGATGGATCTCCATTCAAGTTTCTTTATAGCGTCATCGGGTTTCACCCACGTGCCGCCTGTCGAACTCCATCCCGGGGCGCTTGCGATCGTGACATCCATGTCCAGAGAGTCGGCCA